>ENA-OWNT01000120-OWNT01000120.1-seawater-metagenome-genome-assembly--contig:-NODE-120-length-241764-cov-7.065121_pt1 | contig 241764 bp, 208 predicted proteins | sample MGYA00238136_ERZ651165 | MGnify/ENA primary metagenome ERZ651165 (study PRJEB26861, sample SAMN08777766) | seawater metagenome | isolation source: coastal seawater | place: USA: Florida | collected... | reverse complement strand
CTTGTGCACCAGTACTAGCCCAGCTACCACGACTTTGCGCTGTACCTGAACCTTTAGATGATCCACTGAAAAGTTCTCTGTTAACTGTTCCAGCGGGATACCCGCGAATATCCGTTTGTCCTGCAATAGCGTCAGCAAAAGATGTTCTGAAATCAGGATCTTCACCCCTTGGGGCTGCGTAGGTCTCACCTTGGTGAATATTAATAAGAACTACGTCACCTTGATTGGCAGCTTTAAATTCATTAGCGAGCTTATGGCCGTCAGGGCAGTAGCCGCAGTAAATTCCAGTAAATTCTTCCAGTACCACATTTCTATTTTCAGGAGTAGTGCTCACAAAATCTTGAGCAAATGCCTGAGAAAGAAAAAGAGGCGCCGCAAGTAGAGCGTAAATTTTCTTCATTGGACTTTTTGGTTTAATAATGTCAATATTAAGGACTCGTTACCAAAAAGTATCTACTCCTCTGTAGTACAAAGTTCCGTTCATCATAATTAAGAAAAAAAAAGAGGGGCATAAGGCCCCTCTTTCAATCTTATTGGTTCATTAAAAAACCTTAAAGGTGAATCACTTCACCATATGCTGCTGCTGTTGCCTCCATTACGGCCTCACTCATCGTAGGGTGCGGATGCACAGCTTTTAGTATTTCATGACCTGTTGTTTCTAATTTTCTGGCAGTTACGGCTTCGGCAATGATCTCGGTTACATTGTAACCAATCATGTGGCAACCGAGCCACTCGCCGTACTTGGCATCATATATCACTTTTACAAAACCTTCAGGATGTCCAGCTGCCTTAGCTTTACCGGATGCGCTAAATGGAAATTTACCCACTTTCACTTCGTACCCGGCTTCTTTAGCGGCCTCTTCAGTATGTCCTACACTTGCTATTTCAGGGCTGCAATAAGTACAGCCTGGGATGTTACCATAGTCTAATGGCTCAACATGCTCACCTGCGATTTTTTCAACGCAAATAATACCTTCGGCTGAAGCCACGTGTGCCAGGGCGGGGCCGTGTACTACATCTCCAATGGCAAATACTCCTGGAACACTGGTTTGGTAGTAGTCGTTTACAGAGATTTTATCTTTTTCAACCTTGATTCCAAGGTTTTCAAGTCCAATGCCTTCAATGTTGCTCTTAATACCAACGGCTGATAGCAATACATCGCACTCAAGTACTTCTTCTCCCTTCTTGGTTTTTACACTTACCTTACAACCTGCACCAGCTGTGTCTACACCTGTTACTTCGGCACCTGTCATTACCTTAATACCTTGTTTCTTAAAGTTCTTAGTAAGCTCTTTTGAAACATCGGCATCCTCGTTGGGTACAATTCTCGGAAGGTATTCTACTATAGTAACTTCAGTACCTATAGATTTATAGAAGTAAGCAAACTCGCATCCAATAGCTCCAGAGCCCATAACAACCATTTTCTTAGGCTGCTTTTCTAATGACATGGCCTTGCGATATTCAATAACCTTTTCGCCATCCACTTTGATATGTGGCAGTTCTCTTGAGCGTGCTCCGGTGGCAATAATCAAGTTGTTTCCTTCAACAACCTGTTTGTCTCCATTTTCAGCAGTCACTTCAATCTTTTTGGGAGAAAGAAGTTTTCCATATCCCATTATGACATCAATCTTGTTCTTCTTCATAAGAAACTGGATGCCCTTACTCATACCATTGGCTACTTCTCTTGATCGTCCAATAATACCGTTGAAATCGGCTGAAGAATCAGCTACTTTAATTCCAAAACCTTCAGCATGATTTATATAGTTGAAAACCTGAGCAGACTTCAATAAGGCCTTGGTAGGTATACAGCCCCAGTTGAGGCAAATTCCACCAAGTGACTCTTTTTCAATAATTGCTGTTTTCAGGCCCAATTGAGAGGCCCTTATCGCAGTAACATAGCCACCAGGGCCACTTCCTAATACAACAACGTCGTATGCCATTTTGTAATTGATAAAATTTGGTGCAAAGGTAAGTCCACATATTCAATGCACAAGGCGTAGATATGTTCTGCGAAATGTACCGCTGCTCGAAACCGACTCAGGAGAATTATTGCATTTTTGTTGGATGAGGATTATAGTCAGTTTTTCAATTGTAGCAATCTTGCTTGTATGTGGATGTGGCGGACCAAACGACTCCATAGGCTTAGTTGGATATCCTAAAAACAGCTTTTCAGGAAGGAACATTTTGCATGAATCCGTAAGCGAATTGGACTCAACTAAAACGTATTCAATGATAGTGCAGATTGAAAGGGGACAGGTACTTAAAGTAGTTTTAAAAAATGAAAGTGATTCCTTACCTCAGACCCGTAACGACCTGAAATCTTACAGATGGTGGGCTGAAGCTGATTTAAACACAGGATGGTATATTGAAGATTATGATATCACTACCCATAGTCAAACCTTCTATGCCGAAGGGCCCGCAAGTCCTCATTTAACTCTTGATTTTCTGGGTTGCGGTCTTATGACAGTTGAAGTGTATGAAACGGAGCTTCAGGGACTCACTTCCACTAAAACAATTGACTGGACAGGCTTTTGTGACAACTAAGCGGACGGCCTAGGGGGGACTTTTTTATTAAAGCCGTTCATTGCAAACTGGAGGCCAGATAGTACAAATGCTTTGCAGCAGTCTGAAGCAAACTGGATATTTGGCTGTAACTGTTCCAATTGTTCACCCGACCATTCACCCAGTACATAGTTTACCTGGTTGCCTTTACCAAAATCGTTTCCTACCCCAAATCTCAAACGTGCATACTGCCGGGAGTTAAGCAATAAGTTGATGTTTTTCAGTCCGTTGTGTCCACCATCTGACCCCTTCCCCTTGAGCCTTAGCATCCCTTCTCCAATGGCAATGTCATCGGTTACTACTAAAAGCCGGTCCATTGGGATATTTTCCTTATCCATCCAGTAACGTACGGCCTTTCCACTAAGGTTCATGTAGGTATTGGGCTTCAGCAATACCAACTGCTTGTTTTTTAACCTGCCCTTAGCCACTTCACCGAGCCTATCGGTAGCAAAGAGACTGTCAATGCTCGAAGCCAAATGGTCTAAAACCATAAACCCGACATTATGCCGGGTTTTGGAGTATTCTGATCCAATATTGCCGAGACCGACAATAAGGTATTTCATTCTATTGTTCTTCTGTTTTCTTTCCTTTCAGTGCTCTTGGAATATCTACAGTAGCAATAGGAAGAGAAGCTGAGTTCAATATTTCAATTGCATCAACATTCACATCTTTTACTTTTACAGATTTACCAAGACCAAGACCTTCTATGCTCACAGGAATTGCATCTGGCATGTCTTTAACCATACCTCTTACCTTGAGCTTTCTCATTTTACTTACTAGTTTACCACCAGCTTGTACACCAGGAGAATTACCCGTAATTGCAATAGGAAGTTCGCAGTTCACAGCTACACCGTCTCTTACTTCAAGAAAATCTACGTGAAGCACTTCATCAGATAGCGGATTGAACTGTACTTCTTGAATCAAAGTCTTGTAAGTTTTGCCATCAACGGTGATATTCACTAAGAACGTATCTGGAGTATATACAATAGCGTCAAAATCGTTTATAAAAGCACTGAAGTTGATGTTCTCATCCTGGCGGGTAACTACGCAAGGAATTACACCCTCTTTTCTCATTCTTCCGGAAGCACCTTTTCCTAAGTCTTCGCGTTTTACACCATGTAAACTGGCCTCTTTCATTATTGCTTTTTTTAAAAGGTGTGCAAAAATATGACTTTATCCTCTTTTAGATGAATTTTCAAGATACTTCTTCAACGTCGAACAGAGAGCTTATCGATTTGTATTCGTACACGTTATGAATGGCATTTGCAAATAGAGACGCCACGCTCAATACATTAATCTTTGGGTTTTTCTGAGCCATCGGAATAGTATCACAAACTACCAACTCTTCAAGTGCAGAATTGGCAATTCGCTCGTGTGCACTACCGGAAAGCACCGGATGAGTACAAAAAGCTCTCACGGTTTTTGCTCCTTTTTCCAACATCATTTCAGCGGCCTTACAAATAGTACCACCTGTATCAATCATGTCGTCCACAATAATTACATCTCTTCCATCAACGTCACCAATCAAATGCATCTCGTCTACTTGATTGGCTCTTTTTCTATGCTTATCGCATATTACAAGATCGGCTTGTAAAGGCTCTGCAAAAGAACGTGCCCTTTTAGAACCTCCCATATCAGGAGCTCCAATCACCGGATTGTCCAGCCCAAGCTTCTGTATATATGGAATAAAGATGGTAGAAGAGTCGAGGTGGTCCACCGGAATATCAAAGAAACCTTGAATTTGAGGCGCGTGAAGGTCCATAGTCATTACTCTACTTGCACCAGCTGCCGTAAGCAGGTTAGCAATAAGTTTTGCTGAAATAGGAACCCTTGGCTTGTCTTTTCTATCCTGTCGAGCATAACCAAAATACGGAATAACCGCTGTGATATAGTGGGCTGATGCTCTCTTGGCCGCATCTATCAATAAGAGAAGCTCCAAAAGATTATCAGAAGGAGGGGTAAGGGATTGCACAAAGAATGCATCACAACCTCTTACGGTTTCCTTAATTTCTGGCTGAAACTCCCCGTCGGTAAAATGATTATTTACTACACGACCAAGATTCACTCCATATTGAGTGGCTATTTTTTCAGCCAAAGTCTCTGAAGCTCCGCAAGAAAAAATTTTGAGGGGATTAAAACTTGAAGGCATAAAACGGGGTTTTCGCTTGTTGAAAGGATTGTTGGCCCACTAGGGCTCGAACCTAGACTCTCCTGAACCAAAATCAGGCGTGTTGCCAGTTACACCATGGGCCAATCGGGCTGCAAATGTAAAAAGCTGGTTGAATTGGAGACAAGAAAATTTCACTTTTATTCAAAAAGTCAGTGATTTTTTTTCCGAAGGCCCGATACCGATTATTTCCTCAATTTTGCGATCGTGAAGAGAGTGAAGACCTTACTGTTTCAATTTGCTGTAATCGGTGCCCTAGCGGCTCTGGTATCGTCAACAGGGTGTGAAAGCAAGAAAGTGGCATCTCATGTAGATGCGCTTGACTCTGCGGAGTACCTCCTTAAGCAAGCTGATGAAAACCTGGCCGTAGATCCAGGGTATTTGCAAAAAAGAGTGGATACCATGAAGGCGCAATTGTTGTACATCGATTCGCTTGTGCCAGGGCTTGCCGGTATGCAGGATGAGCGGGGCATTGCTTATAATACCTATAGAAGTTCCTTGAAAACTTTTGAGGATTACCTGGAGGCATTTGATCCCTTTTTATTGGAAAATCAGTTTTTAATGAAACGGGTTGTTGATATCCGGCAGGAACTTAAGTTGAAGTCAGGTTCAGAGCGAGAGGCATTGATAGCTCAGATACCTGAAATTCAAGACCGCTCATATGCCAATTTTGTGGCTACAAAGACTCTCATACGGGCTTACTTAGATGCCTTAAGGCCCTTTCAACGAAAAAGAAAAATTGTAGATCACTTGTTTTTGAAGTTGGTGGAAAAGAATTCTCCTAACTGAGATTGGCTTTTAGCACTTCAATTATCTTTGCCTTCCTAAAGTGATTTTCTATGTCTGAGGAACTGGAAATGCTGTGTATGGAAGTAGAAGAGTCCATGTCCGGCGCCGTCGAACATTTTTCTGCAGCACTCGTTAAGATTAGAGCAGGCAAAGCAAATCCCGAGATGTTAAGTGGGGTAAATGTGGAAGCCTATGGAGCATCTTCTCCGCTCAATGCTGTGGCCACCATTAATACTCCTGATGCACGAAGTTTGGTAATCAAGCCTTTTGATAGAGGTACTATACAAAACATTGAGAAAGCCATCATCAATAGTAATTTGGGGTTTAACCCACAAAATGACGGCTCAATGATTCGAATCAATATTCCACCATTGACGTCCGAGCGACGCCAACAGTTAGTGAAAATGGCAAAGGCAGAATTGGAGACAGCTAAAGTGTCTATTCGCAATTCCAGAAAAGATGGAATGGAAGGGGTTAAAAAGCTGGTGAAGGACGGTTTGTCTGAAGACGTTGGTAAGGATGGTGAAGCGCAAGTTCAGAGCTTGACCGATTCTTATGTGAAGAAGATTGAAGGGCTGTACGAGATTAAGGAAAAAGATATTCTGACCGTTTAAATACACATTTTGGATTACAAAGACTTACGTGATGTCTCTACACAAGTAAAAAGAGATATTTTGAGAATGGTTCATGCTGTAAATTCAGGCCATCCGGGTGGATCTATGGGCTGTACGGAGTTTATGGTAATGCTGTATTTCAAGCATATGAATCATAAAACAGATTTCTCGATGGATGGCATCAATGAAGATGTGTTCTTTTTGTCCAATGGCCACATTTCACCGGTGTTTTATAGCGTATTGGCTAGAACGGGATACTTTCCGGTTTCCGAGCTTAGCACTTTCCGCAAGATCAATTCAAGATTACAAGGCCATCCTGCTACACACGAGAAATTGGAAGGCGTGAGAATGGCATCTGGTTCACTGGGGCAGGGCCTTAGTGTGGCCTGTGGAGCGGCAAAGACCAAAAAGCTAAATGGTGATTCTAGCATAGTATATACCCTTCACGGTGATGGTGAAATGCAGGAAGGACAGAATTGGGAGGCCTTCATGTTTGCAGCTCATCACAAGCTTGACAATATAGTTTCTACCATTGACCTTAATAACAAGCAGATAGACGGAGATGTTGCTGATGTGATGGACCTTGGAAGCTTGGAAGACAAGATTAAATCCTTTGGCTGGGATACTCTTTTTGTAGAGCAGGGGAACGATTTAGAGGCTATTGACAAGGCCTTAACCGAAGCGAAGGGACGAACTGGAAAAGGAAAACCTGTGGCCATTATCTTAAAGACTAAAATGGGGGCTGGGGTAGACTTTATGGAAGATGACCACAACTGGCACGGTAAGGCGCCAAATGATGAGCAATTTGCCAAAGCGCTTGAACAATTGCCGGAGACTCTTGGAGACTATTAGTGGTAAATATAGTTCGGCTAAGAAGTTTTTAGCACTGCTTATTATCTGCCTTCAGGTAGGCGCACTGCATGGGCAAGGTCCTAAAGAACATACCCAGATACTATTTGTTCTGGATGCTTCGGGATCTATGTTTGGCAAATGGCAGGGTAAACTCAAAATGGAATCGGCAAAAAAGGTACTTAGTGACCTTGTTGACAGTTTGTCTACCGTTCCTAAAGTCACCATGGCTTTGCGTGTGTATGGGCATCAATTTGATCGTGACTGTAAGGATACCAAGCTGGAAGTAGGTTTTAGTCAGGGCAATTCTACTGCGATTAAGAGCGCCTTACAGAGAATTAAGCCCAGAGGAATTACTCCTATTGCCTACAGCCTTGAACAGTCAGCAAATGACTTTGTAAAGAGTGATAAGAGTAGAAACATTGTAATTCTGATTACTGACGGTATCGAAGAGTGTAATGGCGATCCCTGCGCAGTATCGAAAGCCCTTCAGGCAAATAGAGTGGTTCTCAAGCCCTTTGTAATTGGTTTAGGGATTGATGAAGCAGCAGTAGGGCAGTTTGAATGCCTCGGGAAATTTTTGAATGCCAGCAATGAGACTGGGCTTCGTCAAATCATGCGTACGGTGATTACCTCGGCTCTGGACAACACTACTATTCAGGTAAACCTTAAAGACCATAACGGACTGCCAACGGAAACAAATGTTACGATGTCGTTCATTGACAGGCAAACAGGAGCTACCTGGTATAATCTGGAGCATACTTTGGACGCACAGAAAAAGCCAGACAAATTTGTAATTGAGGCTACTCCAAATTATGACCTTCTAATACATACGCTACCGCCTATAGTAAAGCGTAATATAAGCCTGCAGTCGGGCATGAACAATTTGGTGGAAGTGGATGCAATGCAAGGAACATTGCATATGAAGATGGAAGGTAGTATGTCCTATCGAGATTTGAAGGTACTTGTCTTGGATCCTAAAACAGGAGCCATCATAAATGTGCAGAATATTAATAGTAAGGTAAAGTACCTGGCAGGTACTTACAACCTGGAAGTACTTTCAGTGCCTAGAATTAGAATAAACAATGTAACGATTACTTCTAAGGCTGTAACCAGTCAATTGGTTCAAAGCCCGGGTCAGTTGGTGTTGGGTATGAATGGAAGTTATGTGGGAGGTATATACAAAGTAGAGAACGGCAGGCTGGAGCTTCTGTCAACAGTAGACCCTTCAAAACGAAAAGACTTTATGTACTTGCAACCTGGACGCTATAAATATGTGGTAAGAAGTTCCAGGGGAAACAGTACTGTATATACAAAGAGCAAGGAGTTTATAATAAAGAGCAACGGGGTAACTAAAGTAACCATCTAAAGAACTGAAATGAAGAGATTTGACTTATCTGAGAAAAAGGCAACCAGAGACGGCTTCGGTCAAGGATTGCTGGAAATAGGTAGAGAGAACGAGAAAGTAGTAGCTCTCTGTGCTGATTTAATAGGTTCTTTAAAGATGAATGCGTTCATAAAGGAGTTTCCTGAAAGGTTTATTCAATGTGGAATTGCTGAAGCCAATATGATTGGTGTAGCTGCTGGCTTGACCATTGGTGGTAAAATTCCTTATACAGGAACCTTCGCCAACTTTTCTACAGGAAGAGTATTTGACCAAATCCGGCAGTCTGTAGCCTACTCTGATAAGAATGTGAAAATTTGTGCTTCACACGCAGGTTTAACATTGGGAGAAGATGGAGCAACGCATCAAATTTTGGAAGACATTGCCATGATGAAGGCATTGCCCAATATGATGGTTATTAATCCTTGTGACTACAACCAAACTCTTATGGCAACCAAGGCAATTGCGGGAATAGACTCACCGGTGTACTTACGTTTTGGGCGCCCTGGTGTGCCCAACTTTACGGCAAAAGATGATTCTTTTAAGCTAGGTAAGGCATTGCACTTAATTGAAGGAAGCGACGTAAGTATTTTTGCCACAGGTCACTTAGTGTATAAGGCAATAGAAGCATGTGAAATTCTTGAAGAAAAGGGGCTAAAACCTGAGCTTATAAATATTCACACCATTAAACCTTTGGATGAAGAAGCAGTCTTAGCATCAGTTCAGAAAACGAATTGTGTGGTTACTGCAGAAGAACATCAAATAAATGGAGGTTTAGGAGAAAGTATTTCGGGAGTATTGGCTCGGAAATATCCGGCTCACCAGGAGTTTGTAGCAGTGAACGATACTTTCGGAGAAAGCGGCACTCCTAACGAACTTATGAAAAAGTACCATTTGGATACGGATGACATTGTTGCCGCAGCACTCAAGGCAGTTGCGCGCAAGAATGCCTAAGAATGACCGATAGCCAGAAGGACCAGGAAATTATAACGCTTTTAGGCCGCAGAAGTACCGAGCAAGCAGCTTTTCAGCTATTGTATAGTACCTATTCTAAAAGGCTTTATTGGCATATTAGGAGAATGGTTGGCAATCATGAAGATGCCGACGATGTATTACAGGATGTACTGGTAAAGGCATGGAAGGCGATTAAAAATTTTAGGGGAGACTCCAAGCTTTCTACATGGCTTTACAGAATAGCCACCAACCAGACGCTTACCTTTCTTGAAAAGCGCAGTAAGCGACAGACTACCTCTATAGATGCTGATGAGAACTTTATAGATGAGCAATTGAGGGCTGAAACCAATATTGATGGAGATGAAGTAACCAGAAAATTGGCAAGTGCTATTGAAACACTACCTGAAAAACAGCGTTTAGTGTTCAATATGCGCTACTACGATGAGTTGGCCTACAATGAAATTTCAGAAATCGTAGGAACCAGCGTTGGAGGACTCAAAGCCTCTTTTCATCATGCGGTTACCAAGATTGAAAAGTTTTTAACGGAAAATGATTAAACTTTACGCAACTAATTGAGTCATAGAAGAACATGGCACGTAAACAAGAAATAAAAGAGGAGATTGAAGGAATAGCTCCAAGGTTGGCATCACTCTCTGGAAATGATGTTTCGGAACAGGTGCCTGAAGGATATTTTTCTGAATTAGGAGATCAGTTAAACGATCGCTTGTTTAGCATAGAAAGAGAAAATGACTCCCGTGTAAGGAAATTATGGACATTGACAGGCCTTCTTGCAGCGGCTTCAATTGCCCTATTTATGTTAACAAGGGTGCCTGTACCGGATGTGAACTACCCTCAGGAACCTGAGCTTACTGCCACGGAGTTATTTTATATGGATGAGTTTGAAACAGATGAACTTGAAGGCTTACTTAGTGCCTATGAAGCCGAAGAGTTTGACGCAGAGTCTATTTTATTAGAAGAAACCGATTTAGAAGACCTCTTAAATATTTAATCATGAAAAGTTTTTTGTCTTACTCACTACTCACCACACTACTACTTGCGTCGGTTGTGAGCGCTTATGGACAGCGAGGCGATGGTCCTCCAATTGACCGTAAGGAAGCCAAAGCACTTAAAATTGGTATCTATACTGAGGTGTTGTCTCTTACTGAAGAAGAAGCCAAGAAGTTTTGGCCCGTTTTCAATGAATACGAAGAAAAGCAGCAGGCACTTCGCGAAGAGATGGGCAAACTCAGGAGAAATGTTGCTGATAACTTTGATGATTTATCGGAAAAGGAACTTGAAGAGAGCATCGACAAGATGATGGATTTAAGGCAGAAAGAAGTGGCACTGGAAGTAGAGTATTACGAAAGGTACAAGGATGTACTGCCCATTAAGAAAGTAGCCCTTATTCACAAAGCGGAGATGATGTACAAACGTGCCTTAATATCCAAGATGAGGGAAAGGCATGAGAACGGTGGGGGAAGAAGAAAATAAAATGGACATTATACAGTAGAAAAGCCCGGTTTTTAAAAGACCGGGCTTTTCTATTTATATGCATGAAGCCTTATGGGAGCGTATTTTCGTGAAATGAGCCATATTGCTTCTAAAAAAGCCGAGTTTTTGTCGCGCCTGGCGCAAACCAATGATATTCCCTTAATGCTTGAAATTGACTGGGCCGAAGGGTGTCATATTTATGATACATCAGGAAATGCCTATGTTGACCTTATATCGGGTATAGGAGTGTCTTCACTTGGACACAATAATTCTGTTGTAAAGCAGGCTATAAAGAATCAAGTGGACAAGCACATGCACGTGATGGTGTATGGAGAGTTTATACAGAGCAGTCAGGTGGACTATGCTACTTGGCTTACTAAACGACTCGATTCGCAATTAAGCTCAGTATACTTTACCAACTCAGGAACAGAAGCAACTGAAGGAGCAATGAAACTGGCGAAGAGGTCCACCGGAAGAACCAAAGTGCTCTCTTGTTATAATGCTTACCACGGGAGCTCTCAGGGAGCATTGAGTCTGGCAGGGGGAGAGTGGCTCAAAGAAGCATATCGTCCTCTTTTACCTGGAGTAGGTCATATTTCCTACAACAGCTTTGAAGACATTGAATTAATAGACGAAAGCACCGCTTGTGTGTTTTTGGAACCCTTGCAAGCAGAAGCGGGTACTGTGGTTCCACATTCAGGGTATTTGGAAGCAGTAAGAGAGCGATGTGATGCTACAGGTACACTTTTGATATTTGATGAAATTCAAACGGGTTTTGGTAGAACAGGAAGCCTCTTTGCTCATCAACAATCAGTGGTGCCTGATATACTACTTCTTGGTAAAGCCTTAGGTGGTGGAATGCCCTTAGGGGCTTTTGTAGCATCTACTGACCTGATGAAGAACTTAAGCCATGATCCAGTACTTGGACATATCACCACTTTTGGAGGACATCCGGTTTCCTGTGCTGCCGGGCTGGCCTTTTGTGAGGAAATGGAGCGGCAAGGCCTGTTTTCAAAAGCGAATGCACTTGAACAGCATTTTAGACAGCAGCTTAAAGGGGTGCAGGTAAATGGACGGGGACTGCTTCTTTCTGTAGAGCTGGAAGGTTTTACCCAGGTACAGGCGTTGGTAAAGTATTGCATTGCCAATGGAGTCATTACTGACTGGTTTTTATTCAATGACAGGTCAATACGTGTAGCTCCGCCCTTGAGTATTTCAAAGGAGCTTTTAGAAGATGCGGCGACTGTGATAAAAAATGGAATAAGAGAATGTTGCTGAAAAGAGGAGTGATATTGTTCCTTATACTCTTTGTCACAGATTTAGATGGCAGAAGGCTGCATATTCAGCTCTTTGACAATCGGTTGGTCCATAGTGTATTTATTGATAGCGAGCATTCTACGCTCTTGTCTGAATTATCGTCCAGGTATAGAAGGAAGAGTAAAGATTGTATTGAGGTAAGGCTTCGGGTTGATGGAATTCAGCACGAAAAGGTTGGAATAAGGGAGAAGGGAACCCAGTCGAACGCATTTGCCTGGACCCAAAAGAAGCCATTGAAGATTATTTTGGACGAGTTTCTTAAAAACAATCGTCATTTGGGCATTTCCCGCTTCAATCTGGCAAATGCCTTTGAAGACCCAAGTTTCCTTCGAGATGTTTTAAGCTTGCAATGCCTGACTAAGTTAAATGTTCCGGCACCAAGAGCTTCTTATGGAGCTGTACACTTAAATGACGAGTATTTGGGGCTCTATGTGCTCATTGAACAGGTTGATAAACTATTTCTGTTAAGAAAGTTTGGAGAGGCTTCGGGCAATCTATACAAAGGGGTAGGAGGATGTTTCGAATCAGGTGAAAGAACTGGCCAGAAGTACTTTGAGCTTAAGACCAATAAATCAGACAATGATCGCAGTGGCCTAAAGAGGTTTATTAGGTTGGTGAATGACGCAAATGACCAGGTGTTTGCCGATAGCATAGAGTTCTATCTGAATACAAGAAGCTTTTTACAGTGTATGGCATTCGATTTTATTGGAGCCAATACGGATAGTTATGTATGGGGGCGTTGCCACAACTTTTACCTTTATGAAAAGGAGAACGGACAATTTGAGTGGATTGCCTGGGATTATAATCAGTCATTTGGTTATGACCTTATGGCTCAAAGATCACTTGACTTGCCTACTTACGAGACTACAAAAGAAATGTCCTTATTGAATAGACTGTTGACAATACCTGAATATCAAGTACAGTTCAAAGCTGCGGCTACAGAAACAATTGACTTATTAAGCTCCAAAAAGATCAGGCATTTTATCAAGGAACAGCACAATATGATAGAGCCATGGGTAAAGAAGGATACCAATGCCTTTTATCCATATAAAGCATTTGCAAACAGCCTAAATGGCAAATCTCTATCGGGTGGACTAAATGCAGATATACCCTCTATCCTAGGGCATATTAAGAGTCAAAGGAAAAGATATAGGAAAGCTCTCTAAGCTACTTCTTCCTTCTTAGGTTTCCTCTTACGCGACACTTTCATTGTAGATGCCAGGTTTGAAAGGGTTTCTTTCAAATTCTTACGTTCCACAATGATATCTACCAACCCGTGTTCCTGTAGGAACTCTGATCGCTGAAACCCCTTAGGAAGGTCCTTCTTAATGGTTTCTTTGATGATACGGGGGCCAGCAAATCCAATGAGTGCTCCTGGTTCTGCAAGGTTAATATCTCCCAACATTGCGAACGATGCAGTAACTCCTCCAGTAGTTGGATCGGTCAATAAGGAGAAGAAAGGAATCTTAGCTTCACTAAGAAGAGCTAGTTTGGCTGATGTTTTGGCCATTTGCATAAGCGAGAACGCTGCCTCCATCATTCGTGCACCACCTGATTTTGAGATAATCACCAAAGGGTATCGGTGCTTAAGTGAATGGTCTATGGCGCGACCAATTTTCTCGCCTACTACAGAGCCCATAGAGCCACCTATAAAACTAAAGTCCATGCAGGCCACCACTATGTTCTGGCCATTCATTTTTCCGCATGCCGTTCTTACGGCATCTTTGAGGCCTGTTTTCTTTTGCGCTGCCGAAATTCGTTGAGGGTAGGGTTTAGTGTCAGAGAAGGTAAGTGGGTCAGTAGCCTTCATATTGGCGTTAAGTTCACTAAACTCATTGTCATCAAACAACATGGCAAAGTACTCTGCAGATCCAATGCGTTCATGATAGTTGCATTTAGGACAAACAGAAAGTTGTTCTTTAAGCTCCTTTGAGGTTACTTTTTCCTTGCATTCAGGGCATTGCCACCACAGTCCGTCAGGTATCTCTTTTTTGTCTTTGGTTGAAGTTGAGATGCCTTCTCTAACCCGTTTGAACCACTTCATCTCTATTGCTTTAGTACTAAATTAGTCGAATCCTATTAAATGGAAAACACACAAACGGCGTAATTCTCATTACGCCGCTCGCAGTTATTGTTTAAGTTGGCAATTGCGCATTAAGCAATTGTCACTTCGTTACTTAAATAAACATCTTGCACGGCATTGATGATTTCAACACCAGTGTGCATCGGAGCCTGGAATGCCTTTCTACCCAGAATAAGTCCCTGGCCACCTGCTCTCTTATTAATAACGGCAGTAGTAACTGCTGATGAAAGGTCGTTGCTTGAAGAACCTGTAGAAGCACCTCCCGAATTGATGAGTCCAATGCGGCCCATGTAGCAGTTAGCCACTTGGTAACGACATAGGTCAATCATATGATCAGAGTTCAACTCACTGTACATTTTTGGGTGGGTTTTGGCAAAGTTTACCGCAGTGAATCCACCGTTGTTTTCAGGAAGCTTTTGTTTGATGATATCAGCCTGTATAGTAACTCCCAGATGATTCGCCTGAGAAGTAAGGTCTGAAGCAACATGATAGTCAACACCGTCTTTCTTGAAGGCAGAGTTTCTGGTATAACACCATAATATAGTGGCCATTCCAAGTTCATGAGCATGCGCAAAAGCCTCAGCGATTTCAACCAATTGACGGTTGCTGTCTTCTGAGCCAAAATAGATGGTAGCACCTACTGCGGCTGCTCCCATATTCCAGGCTTCTTCAACCGTACCGAACATGATTTGCTCAAACTTGTTTGGGTAAGTCATCAGTTCATTGTGATTGATTTTCACGATGAAAGGAATTTGGTGTGCATATTTACGTGCTACTGAAGCCAAGACACCAAAGGTTGAAGCCACACCATTACAACCTGCCTCAATGGCAAGTTTCACAATGTTTTCAGGGTCGAAGTACATCGGGTTCGGTGAAAACGACGCACCTGCAGTGTGCTCAATTCCCTGATCTACTGGAAGAATTGAAACATATCCGGTATTGCCCAAACGGCCATGGCCATATAAGCGTTGAAGGTTGTTTAAAACCTGATTGCTTCGGTTTGATGGAATGAACATGCGGTCAACAAAATCGGCTCCTGGAAGGTGTATGGAGTCTTGAGAAATTGTTTCGCATTTGTGGTTCAACAAGCCGTCGGCCTGATCGCCCAATAGTTCAGCTATTTTATCAATAGTCATTTCTTGGTTTTTCAGAAAAATTGAGGGCAAAACTAAAGATATCTTTCTAACGCTCAATGCCTATTCGCATCACTTTTATTCACTTTCAAGCCTTTGTACGGCCAGCTCAGATTTATATCTATAGGTAGATGCATAAGGGTAGTTTCTATAGTCCATGCACTTAGAATAATACAACAGTGCCTTTTCGTGGTTGTGTAGTCTATTTTCATAGATGAGCCCCATGTTAAATATGCTCACCGGTACAAAGTATTCCTTGTTGTTGAAAGGTGTTGCTGCTACTTTTTGAAACCATTTTACTGCTTCTTCAAACTGATTCATGTCCTGATACAAACGTCCTAACTGGTAGTAATACCGCACTTTGTTAAAGTCATCTGTAGCAATTTCTGACTCCTTGTCTACAATTTGATCGATGGAATATTCATAATAGCCTCCGTCAAAGGTTAGTCGCGCTTTAATGAGTAGGGGATGTGTCTTCTTAAGAACGGCTGCTTCCTTGAGTGCAATTTCATCTTTTTCACGAGCAGAAGGGTTGGGACTCACCATGTAGCCCAACCATTGATCAGTAAATGCCTGGTCGTTGTTCATGTATCCCCACCATGCCAATCTTAGATAAGTATCGTTCATAAGCCCCGTGCCAGTACTTTGAGTAATGTAGTAAGCGAAGTACATTTTGCACTTTGGATTGAGACTGTACAAATAGGCATTCCCTAGATCGTAGTTGATATAGGGAAAGGGGCAGTCTTTACCTGCAAAGTGTTCAAGAACTTCAATAGCTTCACTGGTCTTTTTGCTATCCAAGCACATTTTGCCTCTTATGAAACAAGAAATAGGGTTGGTTTTGAAGTCAATGGTATTGTCTCTTATTATCTGTAGAGCTTCATCATAGCGTTCCGTAAGGCCATGCATCAAAACCGCACGATACAAATTCACCTCCTTTCTAAACAGACCATACTCTTCATCCTTTTCCAGGGAAACCTGCAAGGAGTCAAGCTCAGAAAGAGCTTTATACTGATCGGTTTTGTAGCCTAGAAACTCTACAAGCCCTCTATACGAGTCAGGAACATTGCTGAGCAGTGCCTGCAGAATGTAATAGTTCTTTTTGGTAAGTGCGAAATTGGGATAGTCTTCCAGATTATCTTCTAAAAGCGAGTAGGACCTACGTAAGTCCAATAGACCAGAAAAGTACTTGCTTTGCCTAAGGGCTACAACCCCTTTTTGTAGGTGCAGCTCAGCCAGGGCGTATTTTCTAAACTCGTGCTCATCAGATTTCTTAATGGCTGAAATGAGTTTATCATGCGCACGAAGGAAAACCAGGTCAAGGCTGTCATTTTCTGCGAATACGGTATTTATATAGGCGTTGAGCCCTTGCAAAAAATAAGCCGTGGAATTGTCCGGAGACTCTTGTAATTCAGTTTCAAGAAGTGACTTGGCCTTTTGAAATTGGCCACTGAAAGAAGCTCCGTAGGCTTGTCTACACTTGTCAGTAAGCTTGAATTCGGCTCTTGCCTGAAAGGCAATAAGGACTACAAAAACAATGCAGGCCAGCCTATTCAAGAATAACCTATGCAGTTTGTTGTTCTATAGTGTTTTTAACTTCCTCAGCAAGGTCGTTATCAACTAAAACACGTCCGCAATGCTCACATACAATGATTTTCTTGCGGTTGCCAATGTCAAGTTGTCTTTGAGGTGGGATAAGGCTAAAGCAACCACCGCAAGATTCTCTTTCAATAGTAACTACAGCCAAACCATTTGTGTAAGAAGATCGAATCTTGTCAAAAGCCTTCATCAAACGAGGCTCAATGCTCTCAACAAGCGATTGTCTTATTTTGAGAAGATCGTCTTCTTCTTTTTGAGTTTCAGAAGTGATGCTCTCCAGCTCAGTTTTCTTTACTTCCAAATCCTTGGCTCTTTCTTCAGCTAAGGTCTTAGAGCTTTCGATATTTTCTTTTTTGCCTTCAATTTGACTCTTGAAATCATTGATTTTCTTTTCACAGGCCATCTTTTCAAGGTTCTGAAGCTCAATTTCCTTTGTCAAAGCAAGGTACTCACGGTTGTTTTTTACATCACCAAGTTGAGAATCGTACTTTTTAATCAATGAGTCAGAGTTTTTCATGGCTTCCTTTCTGCCCTCAATGTCATTGTTCAAGTCATCGATCTCTGATTTGAGTTTGCTAACTCTGGTGTGCAAACCTTCAATTTCATCTTCAAGGTCAGCTACTTCCATGGGTAATTCACCCCTTACAGCATGGATTTTATCGATCTTACTGTCAATGGCTTGTACCTTGTATAGTTGCTTCAGTTTGGTCTCTACCGTATTCTCCATCCTCTAGAAATAGTTTATAGGATTTGTTATCACTTCCGTTTTAAGGAGCGCAAAAGTAGAAAATTTTTCCCTTAACCACTCATGCAATAAATCAATCGTAAACTGTTCACTCTCATAGTGGCCAATATCGAATATGGTGATATGACCATCAGCATCAAAGAACTCGTGGTACTTGAAATCTGAACTTATGTATGCATCAGCATTTTGAGCAATTGCATGCTTTAAGAGGAACGAGCCTGAGCCCCCACACAGAGCTACCGTTTTAATTTGATCAGATGTTTTGTGGGTAGCTTTCAATACTGACAGGTTCATGGCGCCCTTTAGATGTTCAACAAAGGCATCAAAACTCAAAGATTCTTGTAGTTCACCTATCATGCCGCTTCCTACATTTTGGTTAACGTTTTCAATGGACTGTAGGTAATAGGCAACTTCCTCGTATGGGTGTGCCTTTCTCAAAGTTGAAAGAACTTTCGAAGTTTTGTAGTTTTCAAAAACCACTTCCAGTCTATGCTCAGGTTCAAAGTGCATTTGTCCTTCTTGGCCTACAAATGGATTTGCTCCTTCCTTTGCTTTGAAAGAACCCGTGCCCTCTGCTATGAAGCCACAATTTTCATAATTTCCTATTGAGCCAGCTCCTGCTTCGAACAGCGCCTTTGATACAGCTGAGGAATGCTCTTTTGGAATAAAAGTAGTGAGTTTGTTCAGAGTAGATTTTTTGGGGCTCAGAATTTTGGTGTCCTCAAGTCTCAGTAGCTCAGCAATTTTTTTATTTACGCCCAGGTGAACATTGTCAAGGTTGGTATGAATGGCGTATAAGGCAATATCATTCTTGATGGCCAACATCACTACTCGTTCCACATAAGTAGAACCATTGAGCCTTTTGAGACCACTAAAAACTATAGGATGATGTGATATAATAAGGTTGCAGCCTTTGGCCTTGGCTTCTTCCACCACTGCTTCAGTACAATCAAGGCTAATGAGTACCCCTTCAACCTCTGCAAGCTTGTTTCCTACAATGAGGCCCGAGTTATCGTAGTTTTCCTGTAGGGAAGGAGGGGCCTTTTCTTCCAGGAAGGCGATGACATCCCGTATGTTCATGCACACATCATTTTTACAAAGCAACGAATAAAACACTGGATCATTACACATATTTGCTCCGATGATGCGAAGACTCAGGTTACTACTTTTCCCATTTTCAGCAATATGGTGGGGATTTGCTGTAGTGAAACGAGCACTCTACCATTCAGGAATTAAACAACGCTATACATCTTCTTTGCCCACAATTGTGGTTGGTAATTTGTCAATGGGGGGAACGGGTAAAACTCCTATATCCAGCTATTTAATTGAATTGTTGCTATCCGAAGGTAAGAAGGTAGCCTACTTGAGTAGAGGGTATGGCCGAGAGAGTAAAGGGCTCAAAGAAGTTGTTGCTTCTTCCAAATCGCAGGAGGTGGGAGACGAAGCATTGATGATTAAGAACAGGTATCAGAGTATTTCAGCGTGGGTATGTGAAAATAGAGTAGAAGGGGTGAAGCACATTGAAGTTAACACAGACGCTGAAGTGGTGGTACTGGATGATGCTTACCAACACTTACAATTTAGGGCGGGCTTCTATCTTTTACTTAGTACCGTGAGATCGCCCTTTTTTAAAGACTGGATATTTCCTTCTGGTATGTTGAGAGAACCAAGAAGGGAAGCATCGCAGGCTGATGCCATCATTTTTACGAAGGCATCAGATAGTCTCGTCCAGTCATTACTACCTGATCAATATAAACAGTCTTATACAGCATTAATACCTCATTTTTTTACCGGACTTAGTTACAGTTATGAAATCACTGAGGTGTTTGGACAGAGTACGTTGCCAATTGATGCAGAAACTCCTGTGTTCACCTTTTCTGCTATTGCCAGAAATGCGGACTTTTTTGAAGCTGTAAGCGGTCGATTTAGCTTGGTAGAACAAATGGGCTTTCGAGACCACCATTCTTATACCAAAGAAGACTTTGTGGAGATTAAAGCAAGATTTCAAGCGCTCAAAAAAGAGTTTGGAAACTTAATTATACTTACAACTGAGAAAGATGCTGCCCGCTTACGAACTTTGGACGGGGCAAGCGAGTTGGACCTTATACCTTTGTTTTATTGGTCAATAAGTCCCAAGTTTTTGTTGAATTCCAAGACAAGTTTTGACTCACTCATAACCAATTATGTTAAAAGAGATAAACGAAGCAGTTGATTTCATAAAATCCAAATCTGATGTAAAAGCTCAATTTGGAATCATATTAGGAACCGGGCTTGGTGCTTTAGCTGCGGAAATTGAAGTGGTAGACACCATTTCTTATGAGGATATTCCAAACTTCCCGGTTTCCACGGTAGAAAGCCATAGTGGACGTTTACTATTGGGAACCTTAGAAGGAAAAAACGTGGTTGTGATGCAAGGACGCTTTCATTATTACGAAGGCTATAGCTTGCAGCAGGTTACTTTCCCAGTTCGGGTTATGAAGGCTTTGGGAATTGAAAAGCTCTTTATTTCAAATGCCTGTGGTGCATTGAATCCGGAAATGAAAAAAGGAGAATTGATGATTATTGAAGATCACATCAATCTACTTCCTGAGAACCCACTTAGAGGAAAGAATGAAGACAGTCTTGGTCCTCGTTTTCCTGACATGAGTCAACCCTATAGCAGAGAGCTAATTCAGACAGCACTTGAACAAGGAGCCTCCTTATCCATAAATATTCACAAAGGGGTGTATGTTTCCGTACCAGGGCCCAATTTGGAAACCAGCGCTGAGTACAAGTACCTGAGAATAATTGGAGGCGATGTAGTGGGAATGTCTACTGTTCCTGAAGTACTGGTGGCCTGCCATGCAGATATACCTGTACTAGCCATTTCAGTAATTACTGATGAAGGCTATTTAACGCCTCTTCCAAAAGTTACTCTGGAAGAAGTGATTGCAGCCGCAGCTATTGCTGAACCAAAAATGACGCAACTAATTAAGAACGTGATCGCTTCCTTATAATATATGCTCAAATCAACATCACCTTTAGTCCTTTTCCTAGTGCTCATCCAGTTTCCCGTTTTGTGGGCTCAGGACTATGAACTTGAGTTAATTGCTCAATGGCATGATGAGCGATTACCCGATCTTGGGGGCCAGGTCTACAATGACATTTGGGGCTGGGAGTCACCTGAAGGAAGAGAGTATGTGATCTTGGGCAGTTTGGACTCCACTTATTTTATTGAAATCACGTTTCCTGATAAACCGGTAGTACGTGACATTGTTGCCGGGCAGGATTCCTTTTGCGTTCATAGAGATTATAAGGTGTATAACAATTATTGTTATGCCGTAGCTGATGAAGGAAATTCAACCTTGCAGATCATCGATATGAGCTATTTGCCAGACTCTGTTCATGTGGTATATGACAGTGACGACATAAGTATGCGTGCACATAATGTCTTTATAGCCGATGATAGGGTCTTTTTGGCTTCTAATTTGCACAATAAGTGGGGGCTTATTCCGATGTCCGTTCTCAAGCTTGACAGGCGTGCTGATGAGCCGTATCCCATCCATCATTTAGGGAGACTCACTGTGGATTCGGTTGACCTGTTTAACCATGTGCATGATGTATATGCCAGAGACGGTATAGCCTATTGCAGTAATGGCCCAGGTGGACTTTACATATATGATTATTCTGATCAAGAAGCTGGTCTTCAACTTGTTTCTTCGTTAACAAGCTATCCCGATCAAGGCTACAACCATAGCTCATGGCTTAGCGATGATGGCAATACGCTGGTAATGGCTGACGAAACGCATGGAATGCGCCTGAAGTTGGTAGACTTGAGCGACCTGGAATCTCCAGAAGTGATCAGCACTTTTGGCTTAAACTCAGATTTAGGAAGCGTTCCTCACAATCCATTTATACTTGGAGATCTGTGTTTTATTTCATATTACCATGAAGGATTGGTTATATACGATATTGCTGATCCTGAGAAGCCAGAGCTTGTTGCTCAATACGATACTTACCCGCAGCATCCCGACTCGGTATATGCAGGGTACGAAGGTTGTTGGGGAACGTATCCATTTTTTACCTCGGGAACCATTGTCGCAAGCGACATGAGTAACGGTTTGTTCATTTTCAATTTGAAAGGCTGGGAGTCACCCTTGAAAAGGGATCGGGAAAAAGAACAAGAGTTTTTTGTACAAGTGGACCGTAATAAGATATCCATTCAATTCAAGGAAGCCTATAACAGCAAGGTAGCACTTGAAGCCTATGATCTTAAAGGAAGAAAGGTATGGACCACTGATCAAACGTTTACTGGCCTTAACCTCGAAGTGGATGTGCCAGAGCTGGCTCTTGGTACTTATATTTATAAGGTAGAAACAGCTATAGGAGTTGAGATGGTTAAATCAGTCAAAATCTTTTAATGATGAAGTGGAAGGTGTTTACACTGCTCATGATGCTTTTGACTACGCTGAGTAGCGGGCAGAATCACAACTTGACTTTGCTAGGTAGGTGGGACAATGATGATTTACCCGTAGATGACTTTGAAGCCTATAATGATATATGGGCATGGCATGATGGGAATGGCAAAGAGTATGCCATCATGGGCAGCCTTGATTCGGTGTATTTCATTGACGTGACCAACCCTGCTAAGCCAATTGTGAGCGACGTAGAAGCGGGAAAATGGAAAAATTGCATTCACAGAGATTTTAAGACTTACGGAAATTATTGCTACGCTGTAGCAGACGAGGGATATTCAAGTCTGCAGATTTTTGACATGAGCCATTTGCCAGATTCCGTACATAAGGTGTACGATTCTGATACGCTTATGGTAAGGTCACACAATGTTTTTATAGATGGTAAAAGGCTCTACTTAGCCACTTGTACTTCCAAGAGTGACTTTGTGCCATTGAGGGTTTTGTCACTTGAAAATCCCACAAGGCCCACTTTTCTATATGATTTGAGAGGCCCAGTGGTAGGAGGGAAGCCCCTTTTCAGAGAAGTACACGACCTCTTTGCCAGAAACGACACCGTTTACTGTAATACCGGAGACGACGGTTTGTTCATATATGTCTACTCTGATTCTCTCGAGAAATCAAACTCCGATAGCACTTGGAAGGTAAGCAAGCCCAATATGACACTGCTTACATCTTTAACCAAATACAGTAGCCAGGGCTACAATCACTCTTGTTGGCTCAGCGTAGATGGCAAGCACATGGTGATGCAGGATGAAACTCATGGTACAAAGCTTAAGATGCTCCAATTGGAGCCCGGTGACATACCCGAAGAGGTTAGCACATTTGGATCCAACTCAAGCAAAGGGTCGGTGCCTCACAACGCTTTCATTTATAAGAAGAAGGTATTCGTTTCATATTACCACGAAGGAGTTTTGGTATACGACATAAGTGATCCTGAAGCTCCGGAAGAATTTGCCAGGTATGATACCTATCCGCAAAACAATGACTACGAAGGACTGTATGGATGTTGGGGAGTATATCCTTTTTTGCCCTCGGGGAATATTCTCGCTTCGGATCAATTAAACGGCCTGCACATATTTTCTCTGGCCACAGGTCTTGATAACGATTATTCTGGTGCTCAGTTTAATTTATATCCGAATCCTGTAGTGAGTGAGTTGAGCATAGAGCTGAGCATTCCTATTGAAGAATGGACCTTGGAGCTCTATGATATATCCGGAAGGAATGTGTTACAAATGGGCATTCAGGGAAGTGTGGCCAAAATTGATGTTAAGGAGCTGGAAAGTGGCCTTTACGTTGCACGACTCAAATCGTCTGATTTTGAGTATTCGGGACGAATAATTATCCGTTGATCTAAGTCTTTGTACGGCTGTGGGTTAAGGCGATTTGCATAGAGATAAAATATGGGTGTTTTTTAATTGTAAAAAGATTTACATTTGCACCCGATTTTAAGCCCTAACAAACAAAAGATTCTCGATGCAAAATATCGGAAAAGTAGCTCAGGTAATTGGTCCGGTTGTTGACGTAAGCTTTTCAGACGAAAATGCGCGTCTTCCTAAAATTTTTAATGCATTAACCATTGATCGCGAGAACGGCGAGAAACTGGTTCTTGAGGTTCAGCAACACCTTGGTGAAGACATGGTACGTACCGTATCGATGGATTCGACTGAAGGCCTAACCAGAGGAGTTAGTGTACTTGACCTTGAAGGCCCTATCACCGTACCAACTGGTGAAGCCATTCGTGGTCGTCTGTTCAATGTAGTAGGAAAGGCCATTGACGGTATTGGCGATGTAGAAGGAGACAGCAGAAGAAGTATTCACCAAGCTCCTCCAAAGTTTGAAGATCTTTCAACGGCTACTGAGCCTTTATGGACTGGTATTAAAGTAATTGATCTTCTTGAGCCTTATGCGAAAGGTGGTAAGATTGGTTTGTTTGGTGGTGCTGGTGTTGGTAAAACAGTACTTATTCAAGAGTTGATTAACAACATTGCGAAGGCTTATGATGGTATTTCCGTATTTGCTGGTGTAGGTGAGCGTACTCGTGAAGGAAACGATCTTCTTCGTGAGATGATTGAAGCTGGCATTGTAACTTACGGAGACGATTTTGTACACTCCATGGAGTCCGGTGGTTGGGATGTAACCAAAGTGGACATGGAGAAGTTGAAAGAATCTAAAGCAACATTCGTTTTCGGTCAGATGAACGAGCCTCCAGGAGCACGTGCTCGTGTGGCACTATCTGGTCTTTCCTTTGCGGAGTACTATCGTGATGGAGATGAGAAATCAGGAGGTAGAGATATCCTTTTCTTCATTGATAACATCTTTAGGTTTACACAGGCAGGTTCAGAGGTATCAGCACTTCTTGGACGTATGCCATCTGCGGTAGGTTATCAACCTACTTTGGCCACTGAGATGGGATTGATGCAAGAGCGTATTACTTCTACCAAGAGAGGTTCTATTACTTCTGTACAGGCGGTATACGTACCTGCGGATGACTTGACGGATCCAGCTCCGGCAACTACGTTTGCTCACTTGGATGCTACCACGGTATTGTCTCGTAAGATTGCTTCTTTGGGTATCTACCCTGCAGTGGATCCATTGGATTCTACTTCAAGAATTCTTACTCCGGAAATTATTGGAGAAGAGCACTATGCCTGCGCTCAAAGAGTAAAGGAGCTCTTGCAGCGATATAACGAACTACTCGACATCATTGCCATTCTTGGTATGGATGAATTGAGTGAAGACGATAAAATGGTTGTTCACCGTGCAAGAAGAGTGCAGAGATTCCTTTCTCAGCCTTTCCACGTAGCTGAACAATTTACAGGACTAAAAGGAGCCTTGGTTAACATTGAAGAAACCATTAAAGCCTTTACTTCTATCATGGACGGTGAAATGGATGAGTATCCTGAAGCGGCCTTTAACCTTAAAGGTGGTCTTGACGAAGTAGTGGAAGCAGGTAAGAAAATGTTGGCTGAGTCTGAAGCATAAGAATAACTATCATGAATATTGAAATCATTTCACCTGAAGAAAAGCTTTTCGAAGGAGAAGCTGTTTCAGTAAAATTACCCGGCGCCAAGGGGCAATTTCAAATATTGAATGGCCACGCACCCATCATTAGCAGCTTGGAAGAAGGCAATGTGATAGTTCAAACTTCTAAAGGCGAAGAGAACTTTAAAGTCTCTGGTGGAGTTGTAGAAGTTTTAAATGACAAAATCACCGTACTGGTGTAGCTAATACAGCAAAAGCAAATCTGTTAAAGCCCTGGCCATTTGGCCGGGGCTTTTTATTTGGATGCTATTTTGGTTTTGGCCTTTACGTAGATTTCTGATCCCTCAGCCAGTAGGCTGGAATAAGGAGTCGCATTATTGAGAAAACCAAAGTCCTTGCCATAAACCGAGGCAAAATTCACTTGAATATTCACTTCTTCTGTAGGATACACTTGCCATTTTGGGTGAACCACTTCATATTCATAGGTTGTGTGGGGAGTCACTTTTGTATAGCCCCAATAGTGCTCGGCAATAAACTCTTCGTGACTGGCGGGTTGAAGATTCTCGGGCTTTATAGTGGCAGAGATTCGCATGGATTGCCATTGGTTGGCTAAACGCCACATGTAAGCAATATTCTGTTTGTCATTCTCTGAAGCCCACTCGTGCCGCATGGGCAGTGTTTGGTAGTGTTCCTTGTAAAGGGAGTTTGCTACAAAGCTCAATGCGTGTTTAGGCACAATTTCTTTTACAAATACGACGCCGCGTTTCCATTCCTTACCATCGTAGTGCTTCACGTAGAATCTCAGATTTACTTCTTCAAAGTTTCTATGGAATGGAATTGGAATGCCCAATAGCTTTGTGTTTTTGAACATGAAGCCTACCAGACTCAGGAAGTACTTATTCTGCCAGCTATCGAGTTCAGTATGTTGGGGTAGGTACGGCTCAAGTACCTCCTTAGGAACCTCGTAATTCACTAAAATGAGCTTTCTCCATTCTGTTGATAGGAAGTTCATATTGAAATTTCATTTAGTTCTGAAACTTTAGCTCAAATATAAGTTCATTTCATCAGAAGAAGAAGAGGCCTAAGAAAGGTGTTTTGCCACAATGGGCATACGTCTCCCCATACCGAAAGCTTTGTCTGAAACCCTCAGAATAGGAGCTGTTTGATGTCGTTTCCACTCACTAAAGTTTACCAACTTAACCACGCGGCTAACGAGGTCTTGCGGATAGCCCATTTTTACAAGTTCTTCGGGACTCCTGCGCTCTTCTATGTATAAAAAGAGCATAGGATCGAGTGTGTCATATGAAGGAAGGGAGTCACTGTCCACCTGATCTTCCTTGAGTTCGGCAGATGGTGGACGGTCAATGATGAAACGAGGTATCATGTCAGTACCTCTGTTTATGTATTCAGCAAGCTCAAAGACTGAAGTCTTGTATACATCACCTATTACACTTAAACCACCACACAGGTCACCATACAAGGTGCCATATCCAACAGCCATTTCACTTTTGTTGGTGGTGTTTAATAAGATGTATCCCAATTTGTTTGACAGCGCCATGAGTAAAACACCTCTGCTTCTGGCTTGAAGGTTCTCTTCAGTAACGTCATTGCCAAGCCCTTTAAAGTGAGATGCTAATTCAGATTCAAAGGCACTATAGATGTTCTGAATTGGAATAATCTTATACTCAGATCCATAGTTTTTAGCCAATTGTTCTGCTTCTGTAACAGAAGCATTATGAGTAAAACGGGATGGCATTAGCACGGGGAGTACATTCTTTGCTCCTAACGCCTCGCAAGCAAGGGCATATACTACTGCAGAATCTATACCTCCTGACAAACCGAGGGTAGCTTTGCTTAAACCAAGTTTCTTAAAATAGTCTCTTATGCCCAATACAAGGGCCTCATGCACCAAGGCTATTGAACTTGGTTTTGGGGTAACGCACTCAACCTGTTTATCAAGGTCTACTGTTTCAACATGCTCTTTGAAGAAGGGCAAGCGACATATGGTCTCGCCATGCTTGTTAATGAAGCGAGAGTCGCCATCAAAAATCAACTCTGTTTGCGCTCCTACATGGTTTACATAAATGATAGGCAAACCATATTTGATGGCATTTTTCTTAAGTATGTCTGACCTTCTTTGCTCTTGCTTTTTTGAAAAAGGAGAAGCTGCAATGTTGATCATTAGGTCAGGCTGCTCCACCATTAAGTGATCCATTGGGTTTTCCCTGTATAGGGGAGAATCGTCAACATTCCATAGGTCTTCGCATATGGAAAGGGCCACCTTTTTGCCGGCTATTTCAACACAGCCAAACTCAGTGTTCGGTTCAAAATACCTGTACTCATCAAAAATATCATAAGTAGGTAAAAGGGTTTTATGCACTTTGGCCATAACCCTTCCTTCACCTAGAACAAAGGCAGTGTTGAACAGCGCCTTACCCTTACCAGAGTTGTTTCTGGAAGGGGCTCCTATAATAACGTGTATTCCAACACTGTGTGCTGCTATACGCTCTATAGAAGCTTCAACCTGATCAAGAAAGGGGGCGAATTCCAATAGATCTCTTGGAGGATAGCCACACAGAGACAGTTCTGAAAATACCACCAAGTAGCTTTTGCCACGACTTGATTCAATAGTATCTATGATCTTTTTGGTGTTCTGCTCGAAATTACCCGTGTGGTAATTGAGCTGAGCCAAACTTATTCTCATCTTCTATAAGAAGATTCCAATGTTAAGAGAGACGTAGGAGTTGGTGAATTTCGAGTCACTGAAAATGTTGGAGTACTTTTCTGTCTCGGTTTTTGAAACAATGTTTCCAAGTCCGCTATTGTAGTCAATACCTACATGCACTCTGGAGTTGCCGCCAAGTGAATACTGTCCACCCAAGCCTACAACAAAGTAAGGATTGAGAAAGCTGGTATTGAATCTAATATCGGAATCCAACTGTCTTTGGTTGAAAGCCACCACCTCATTATTATCGTCTAGTTCAAGACCTGAAAGCACCGCATCTGCCTTACCATTAAGGGCAAAGTCAAAGGCAAAACCAATATTTCCAAAATAGCTGATGTAGCCTATCTCATTCGTTTTAAGCCTAAGCAGTGCTGGTATGTGTATGTAACTAAGTTTTGCTGGCTCGTAACTTACCGCACTGTACACTTTAGGTGTACTACTGGTAGGGTCTGGTGTGCTGTTATTATTCGTTCCGCTAAACTTACCTCCTGTAAAAACATGATTAATGCCAAGAGCCAAATTGTAGTTTGGAGTAAAGTGAATTTCACCCATTACGCCGTACGAAAAACCGAGTCGGGCACCGCTTGAACTCACGTCAATGTTGTCCTCAATCTCAGTGTCTTCAGCACTAATCCACCCAAGATTGGGGTTGGCTGCGAACCCTAAACTAAACTTCTTGTCCTGTGCGTTGAGGCCTGTTACGGCAATAAAACAAATGAATAGTAGAAGGTGCTTTTTCATACTTTTGCGATGTATTAACGGGTTACAATGCGACAAACATACCTAAAAATCTCCTTTATTTTTTTGATCCCTTTCCTCTTATTTGGATGCGATAAAGGTGGTTATGATGTAGATGTTTCGGCAATTGATTTGGAAATTGAGCTGGTTCGTTTCGAAGATCAGCTGTTTGCCTTGTCAGGAGAAAGTTATGAGAACGATTACCAGAAAATATATGAGAGTGACCCACTAATTACTGAGGCAGTAGTAGAACAAATACTTGGAGCGGGCTTGGCCAGTAACCCTCGTTACAGTTTGCTAAAGCGATTTACCGGCGATACGGCATTATTGCAGGTAGTTAAGGATGTGCAGGCCAAGTACAACGATGTGGGCTTTATTAAGCAAGAGTTGAACAAGGCTTTTAAGCATGTGAAATATCACTTTCCAAATGATACAATGCCTGTGAAGGCTTATACGCTGGTAACAGGTTTTGCGGGACCGGGCTTTACCTACGAAGGGGTTCTTGGCATATCCCTTGACTGGTATATGGGAGCTGATTACAAGTATTACCATCCGCAAATGATGCCTCGCTATATGCAGAGAAGAATGACACCTGATTATATTGTGCCACAGGTAGTAAAGGGATATTTTACCAATAAATACCCTTCAAATAGCAATACAGATGGCACTTTGCTAAGCGAGATGATTTACTATGGCAAGATGCTGGAGTACACCAAAATGGCTATGCCTCAATTGCCCGACTCAATCATTATTGAATATACGGCCAAGAACCTCAAATGGTGTGAAATGAATGAAGTCCAAATCTTTAGTCATTTTGTTGAAGAGAAGCTATGGTACTCAACTGAACAGTCTCAGACCTCTAAGTACTTAACTGATGGTCCCTATACTGTGGCGGGTGAAATTGGTAGAGGGTCGGCCCCCAGGTTTGGTTGGTGGGTAGGTTGGAATATTGTTCGCAACTACCTTAAAAATGAAGGAATGGATGATCTGGAAGGATTTTATTCCAATACAGATGCAAAGGATATTTTCAAAAAATCTAAATACAAACCTTAAAACAAGTAGCGATGGACAAGAACAAACAGGCCTTAGCAAGAGTGGCGCTTTTAGCCGGTGGAGCACTCATATTAATTGTGATGTTGTCAAGCAGCATTTTTCTTACCATCGGCTCCGGTGAAAAAGGAGTGCTTTTCAGAAAGTTTGGTGGTGGTTTGGATAAAGACGAGATCTACGATCAGGGTTTTCATGTTATAGCGCCATGGAACACCATGTACATCTATAATGTGCGCGAACAGTTAAAAGAGGAGAAGCTGAATGTAATCTCAAGTGATGGATTGAATATTGAAGTAGATGTATCCTGCCGGTACCACCCGAGGTATGACAAGATTGGATACCTGCACGATGAAATTGGCGTAAACTACGGAGAGCTCATCGTGAAAGATCTAATTCGTACCACTGTAAGAAAGGTAGTAGGAACTTATAAGCCTGAAGAGCTTTACTCCACTAAGAGAGATGAAATTGAGCAAGAGATAGAAGAGTCTCTGAGAAATTATTTAGAAGAAAAGAATGTGGTGCTACAGAGCATTTTTGTTCGCTCTATTAAACTTCCGGTAGAAATTGAAACGGCAATTCAGGACAAACTCAAGCAACAGCAGGAGGCTGAAAAGTATGTCTATAAGATTGATAGAGAAAAGAAGGAGAAAGAGCGGAAAATGATTGAAGCCGAGGGGATTAAGGAGTTTCAACGTATTGTTTCTGAAGGTATTTCTGACAAACTATTGAGATGGAAAGGCATTGAGGCTACCCAGGATTTGGCCAAGTCTCAAAACTCAAAAGTGGTAATCATTGGAAACAGTGCAGATGGATTGCCCTTGATTCTGGGAGGCGATAAATAGGAGATTTAACAGGTTTTTTTAACAACCTTTTTGCCAAGGACCTATACTTTCGTAAGAGCAGGCGCGATTAATACTTTGAAAATGGAACTTACTTTTAACACAATAGAGAAGGGGCAGTATGGACAGGTTTCTGAGTTTATCATAAACATGTATTCCCATCACCTCAAACGATACTATACCGAAAAAGGTGACGAAGACTACCGCAAGTTTGCGAGTGAAAAAGAACTCGAAAAGAGGTGTAAAAAAGGAAATAAAATTTTCCTGGTAAAGGAAGGGCAGGAGCTCGTTGGCCTAATTGAATTTGATAACAAGAAATTGCACCAATTTTTCATTGTAGATGATTTTAGAGGTCGTGGCTATGGAAGAATGGCAATCAACTGGCTAAAGAAGTATTTCAAGCAACAAAAGCTTGGTTCATCTTTACTGGTAGAGTCTTCTCCTAATTCTTATTTGGCTTTTGAGAAAATGGGATTTGAACCTGTGAGTGAAGAAACTGAAGTAGGAGAGAAAGTATCTAAGAAAATGAAATTGACCGTGTAATTTCTGAAACAGGAACATTTAGAAATAGCAATAAAAAAAGCCCCGGATTCCGGGGCTTTTTTATGTTGAGTTGTATAGGTTACAACTTAAGATTCTGGTTGTTCCGCTTCAATTTGTTCCGCTTCAATGACTGGGTAGGTAATTCGGGTAAGCCATTTGCTTGGATCTTCTTCAGTTCCAGGATCTGTAAGATATTCCTCTACCACTGCATTTGATAATTGCATTCCTTTTTCATGCATGCCCTTTTCAAGTGCTCCATGAACAGCCACCATATTATCATAGTCACCGTAGTAGTCTACTTGAAAAGCACGACCCTGAGGAACATTGAACGACTCAAGACCAACGACATCTGCTTCAGCATCTCCTAACGGAAATACCGCAGCCATGTCTGCCGTCTCTTCTTCCATATTCCATTCAAAGTATAGAGCAGAAGGTGCTCCCGCAGGCTCGTATCCAGCGTTTTCCAGGCCTTCCATGATGGTTTGGTAACTGCTGCTCATAAACTCCTGGATTTTGTCTTGAGCTATTACCTGACGAACGCCTATATAGGTTGCGTTTTTTATTTCGGTATTGTTGATGTCGTATCCATCAATGGTAAAAACATCTGCTACCGGTTCGGGAACCTCCTCGTATTCTACAGCCTCGCACATTGCTTTTAGGTTGTCCAGGCCAAGTTTGTAATCCGCTTCTATGCTTCCGGCCATATCCATGAAGAAATCCATTATGGCCGACATTTTCGTATGCTCGCTAACAAAGCCCCATTCTACGGTAACACTTCCGTTTTCTCCATCTCCCACGTTAAAAAACACTTCAGCTGTAGACTCCCAGGGTGCAATAAAGCGGAGGTCCTGCTCCACTCTTTCCATAGGAGTAAGTGCAGTAATTTCCTGCTCGCCTTCTCCTACTTCGTCGTTGCCGCTCCAGTGATACAATGAGCCAATGGCGCCGGATTTACCTTCGTAGTAGGAGGTCATGTTGGGATCCTTGTCAGCCCAGGGCGACCATTCATTTTGCTTTTCCAAAGAAGCTACGTGTTCCCACACTACTTCTTTTGGAGCATCAACGCTCACCTGTGATGTCACATTGAACTCCTTGTCCAGTGCCATTCCCAAAATAAATCCCCCCAGAAGAACCACCACCACTACAATTCCAATAATTTTTAATGCCTTCATAATCGCAAATTGAGTTTGATAAAATTGATTGTTCTACCCAAAATTAGCGAAAAACTCACTTTGCCCCCTTACAGAACCTTTTCATATTGAGATGTTTATGACTCCAATGAATTCTATACCTTCGCATAGGTTTAGTTTACAAGGTCTTGTTTAAAAGCATCAACATATTTGGGAGTACTGTTGGTGTCGAAAGGTTTTACTGTATGTCAGTTGAACCATGCGGCATGGTTGGTACCGTACTAAAAGAAAAGAAGGCGCATCTATGTGCATTGGCCGGGGGAGCTCATGGGGGAGCCTTTAGCGAGCCCGGAATACGAATATTGGGACTACCGTTAATTCCTGGAGCTGAGCGCGATTTGCTACAGTTTTCAAAAGATGCTTTCAAAGATTTGGGGCCTTTTGAAGTACTTTTAACTGCACCCTATTTCAACCCGAAAAGGGGCATTATTGGTGTGGATTGTGTTTTGGATGAATCTTCAGAGTACAGACTTAAATCTCTTAAAAGAAATTTGCTCAGACGCTTTCCAGAAGCACATCGATACATCAGGCTGAAAGATGGTTTTCAGATCATACTGGTCAAGAATCTCTTCAACGACATGTTTGACTATCTGAAGTCGGGTTTTAGCTGGAACAAAGAGTTGGTCTTTACTGCCAATGAAGTAGCAATAAGCAGACAGGTTTTGGATAGCGAACACCGGAAGTGGAAGACCATTAAGTTGGTTTAAGGTGCGCTCTTTTCCATCTCTTATGTGTCCAAAGCCAGTTAAAGGGCTGTTCTTGAATTTCCCTTTCTAAGGCATTGGCAAACTTTGTCACAAGCTCCTTCTCGCTGAGTTCTTCACTTTTTGAGGCAATGAGCTCGGTTTTAATGGAGTATTCACCACGCTTTACTTTCCTCACATGAACAAATAGTACCGGTCGTTTGAGTTTCCTGGCAATGGAAGCAAATCCGTTGAAAAAGGGGGTGGAAGTTCCAAAGAAATCAATCCATTCCACCTTGTCCATTTGGTAAGGTGACTGGTCGGTTAAGAAAGTGGTGGCTTTATCGGTGGCATTTCTATCTTGTATCAAATGCCTCAAAGCTGCTTTCCGGGGTATAAGTTCAGCTCCAAACCTCGTACGGTTTTTATGTACAAAGTCATCGAGGGGTTTGTTTTTAATAGGCTGGTATAAAGCCTGTAATTGATATGGAGATGTAAGGCTCATTGCCGCTGAACTCCATTCCCAGTTTCCACTATGGCCCATAACCACGATTACCGATTGGCCTTGTTCAAAATACTTGGTAAACAGCTCAGTATTGTCAAAATAGCATCGCTTTTTAAGTTGTTCATCCTTTATGGAGAAGAACTTAAGCCCTTCAACCAACAAATCACAGAAGTGCGCATAAAAGTGCATTTCCCGGTTTTTAATGGCTATTTTGTCTTCATTTGGGAATGCCCGTAAAAGATTCTGTCTTACAGTGCTTACCCTGTATTTCAATACTTTGTAAAGCAAGAAGTACAGAAAATTGGAAATACCGTAAAGTACCCGGAATGGCAGATAGGATAGAAGAAAGATTAGAGGTTGCGCCAGTTTGAATAGCATGATCGTTCAAAAGTAGCATCAGTCAAAATTATTTGTCACCCTTTTTCACTTCATTGATGTTCTTTACTTTAAGGAAGTACTTGTCTTGATTCAAGGCATGCTCTATACCACCCAATCCTTCAATAATATTGCTCATTTGACCGATGAGTTGGGCTACCTGGTTGTTTTTGCCGTAGCCTTTGAGCTTGTTGTTTTTGGTAAAAGTGTCTTTAATACTATCCCACCGTTCCTGGTCTTCATCACTAAGCCAATTGACTATTTCTTTAAACTTCAATAGATTACCTTCAGCATGGCTGGTCAGTGTTTGCGATTCGTTTTCGTAGTGCGACCGGATCAATGTTTCCAGTTCTTCTTCATTCATAATGGATACTACCTTTTCAGCTAATTTATTCATGTTTCGGTAGGAGCCCTGGAGTTTGAATGGAGGTTCGGTGCGGTACTCGTCACTTTGCGCTGCGGAGGCAATGTATTGTTGGTTGATCTTAAAGACTACATTTCTTACCACAAGTAGCTTGGAGAGAATGTTTACATACTCGTTCACTTCTTCAGCGCTATGGTTGGCTTCAAAGTCAATTCCTTCCTGTGAGCCCGTTTCCGCAATTTTAATCATGGAGTATACGTCCGATTGGCTTTTGGAAGCAAGCTTCGACAGGCTGGCATTGGAAGTCATGGAGTTTTCTAAATAGCTCATTTTAAAGGCCGCATCAGTGTCTCCAATTATATCACCAAGGTTGTATATGTCTGCCCTGTTGGCGAGCATGTCAGGTATTTGAAACTTGTCACCACTTTCGGTGTATGGGTTGCCAGCCATTACCACGCATACCTTTTTACCTCTTAAATCATAAGTACGTGTTTTGCCCTTGTACACTCCCTCAATTTTTCTTGTGGCGTCACATAAGGAAATGAACTTCTGAAGAAACTCGGGGTTGCAGTGCTGAATGTCGTCCAAGTAGATCATTACATTATCGCCCATTTCGAAGGCAAGGTTGAGGCGTTCCAACTCTTGGCGTTCAGCAGCGTTGTTGGCTTCTGACGGATCTATAGACGTTACTTTATGACCAATTGCCGGACCATTTATTTTCATGAAGATGATTCCCAGCCTATTGGCGATGTACTCCATTAAGGTGGTTTTGCCATATCCTGGAGGCGACAGCAGCAATAACATCCCCATGCGGTCAGTTCTTTTGCCTTCGCCGCTGGCGCCAATTTGTTTGGCCAGATTGTCACCAATAATGGGCAGGTAGACTTCATCAATCAGACGGTTTCTTACGAAACTGCTCATTACTCGCGGTTTGAACTCGCTGAGCTTAATGTCGTCTCTGAAGGCATCAACAAGCTGCTTTTTAAGGTTTTGGTAGCTAATAAAACGCGGTGCGGTGTCTGACATAAATACGCGCATTCTATTCATGAATTCATTGTAGTGGAGATGGTATTGACCTTCTTCTACAACCGAATGCTCTCCCTGAAGCCCCTGTATATCGGTATGCATTGGGGTATTAATCACCCATTTGGCCTTGTAACCATTTGAAAATAGTAACTGTGCAGTTTCTTCAAGCACATCATCATAATTGCTTTCCTGGTGGGTATCAATATAGGCTTGTAGCCATTGTTTCACCAGTCGGAAATGTGCTATTGGATCTTCAGAAAGTGTTTTTATTGAGGTTTCGAAGGTTGACTTATGTCCTGATTTCTGTAAGTATTGTAAAAAGGCTTCGTACAGGTGGGCTGCATCTGCATCAATCACAAAATGATCGTCTCTAGCTTGTTCATAGAATAAATACTCTGCTGCCTCAGTCGTAACCGATAAGGGAAACAGCTCTGTGGTCTGATTGAAGGTGCGAATCTCATTTTCCAAGTCTTTCTGTAAACCAATAAACTCTCGCGTTGCTGGAAACACTTGAAGAATTACCCCCGCTCCCTTCAGACGCTTTTGCCATTTTAGTTTTTTCTCGTCAGATAAGAAACCATTCCAGAAAAGCGCGGCACATGCTCTGGAGACAGAGGTGTATTTTAGGAAATCGCTGTTTTGATGTAACTGGATAAGTGCATTGAGAATAGCAGCTGCGTCATGATCATGAAGTCCTTTTACATAACCCTCAGTAAATCTGGAGTTCATGAATTCCTGAACTTTTGTTTGCAGCTGCTTGGTTGTGAGTTTTTCCAGTTCATCAATAGATTGATGATCAGTGGCAATTGCTTTTTCAAACATGTTATAGGCCAAAAACTCAGCTCTATAAACATGTTCGTTCTCTGAAATATAGGTTTGGCTCCAAACATCCTCCAGTTCATTTAGCTCTACATTTTCAATGCGCTCAAAGAAGTTTGTTCCTGTTAAATGGTAGTAGATGCCATCGGATTTAATGACTGTGGTTAAGTCTAGATTTTGTCGGTTTACTGAGAATTGATGCCTTCCAAAGGAAATTGTGTCGCCATCACCAGAAAACAACTCAGTTTTGTCTTTGAGTTGGCGAATGGCGTCGTCCTTAACGGTTTTAAGTCTGCTTTGCAGGTCATCGGCCTTGACACTGTCACTAATATCCTGAAGCTCTTCAATGATGTTGCGCACTTTGTCTACCATCAAATCACCAGCCATATAGCCGTTTATTTCAGCAGTGTTTTTAAACCCTTCAAGCCTGTTGGCTATACCCTTTAGGATACGCTCTGCAGATTCGTGCAAAGTATTTGCCCTTTGGTTTCTTTTTTCAACTAGGGCTACCTTTTTGCTTTCAAAGGCAGTATATATCTCTTCTCGCTTTTCAGTAAGTAGGTTGATGTATTCATTGAATTCAGAGAACTTACTTTCTAACTCTTCGATTTGCACCATCATCTTGGTCAGGTATTCTTCGCACTTTTCGGGTGTTTCAGAAATATCGAGGTAGTTTATGAGCCCCTGTTCCAGTAGGCTTATTTGAGCATGAAACTCCGCTTTCCCTTCGACGCTTAGTAGCTCTTTGCGTCGTTTTCTAAGCGCAGTTTTGCTTCGGTTGAACCGGGAGTAAAGCTCCGATATGTTGTCAATGATTTTGGTTGTTTGTGTAGCATCTTCAATTTTGAGATTGCTGACAATTTCAATGAGCATTTCAAGCTCTTTTGATACACCGTCTATCTCTTTTTCAAGTTCGTTTGCTTCTACTACTTTTTGAACTTCCAGAATACGCTTATCAAGCCCTTCTACCTTCTTTTCATAGGGGCGAAGCGCATTGTCGCCTAGTAAAAAGTCAATGCATTTTTGAGAGAGCTCTTCTGTTTGACCCTGTACATATGTTTCAAACTCCCTTACCTTGTTTTCATCTACATACCTCAGGTCTTTTAAGGCAATTACTTCGCCCCTGAGTTTCCTGTATTCTGCCAGAAAATGTACATAGTGATCTATAGTATCGCTCTTGCTTTTTCGCCTGGCTGATTTTAAAGCATCCAGTTTTTCAGCAGTCTCTTTTACCTGACTTTTGGTGTTCTCTCGTATTCTTACCACTTTTTCAAACTCATCAAGAGCAGATGTGGCTGTTCTTTTTATCTCATTTAAAGGTTGGGCCAGATTATAGGTTTCCTCGTCGCCTAGCCAATAATAGGTGTCTAAAATTTCAGTGGATTTCTTTACAAGGTCCACATAAAGATCATTGTAGGAGTCTTCCTTGTGTAGCAGGCTTAAAATTTCATGACATTCAGCCATCCCTTTTACAATGTCTCTATTGCCAATCTTTGCAATGGTAGAGTCCGCATTCGTGGTAGGTGGTTCAAAGTCAGGGTGGTAAAAAGGCGTTTGCCAGATCTGGACAGCATGGTGCTTTTTCTGCTCTTCGTCCGTTTTAAAGTAGATGAGTTCTCCATCGTGAAAGAGTGAGAATCCATTGCATAGCACGGGAGTGGCTACTTCCTGTGCGATTATATTGTAAGAGAGGAGTACATAAAGTCCCTCTGTTTTATTGTAAAAAACATACAGATAGTCTTCGCCGTTGGGAGAAGCTATTCGCTTCTCGAAATGCATATCTGTTTGCTGGTATTCAAACAATTTTGAAATCCCAGTTTGTAAATAATAGCCCTTTGGAAATATGATCCCCTGATCATCTGGTAGCAACACGCAGGCATCTTCCAGTGCATCGATTCGTACTGCTTCATGAATTTTTTCATTGTATACTATGAATCGGTATTTTTCTTCCTGATATGGCCTAATACGCAATACAATAATGTTATTGAGTAAGGCATAATGAACCTCCGCATCGTCAAGCGTTTGATCTGGAAAATCTACTGGCTCTGCATAAATGCCCTCACCAGTATTGGTGTTGTCTTCAATTTTTATTGTGAGGTCGCCCCCAATGGTTTCTACAAATACGCGGTCTTCAATGCTTATGTGTGGATGCTTACCCTTTCGTTGCATTTCACGTGTAGCTCTTTGCCATTGAAACTGGTGCTGGTCTGGATATTGAAATTCATGCTCTGACCTGTTGTCTACATAGACAATGTCTTCACCCTTTACTTGCCACTTAAATGTTTTTATATCCGAAACGCTTTTTCCTACCTGGAAAACCATGTGCAGGTAAGGCCCTATAATTGCGAATTTGGCGAACTGCGTATGCTTGTAGTATTTGTACAGGTTTTTAAAGTCTTCAATAAAACGTTTGTCATCAAGAAATGCCGGCCTTTCAGGATGAAACGAATTGTCTTTGAAGCTATAAACACTCAGTACGTCGGCAATGGCTGTTTCAGTTTTTAAGCCCATATGCACGTTATAACCAAAAATGAAACGCTTTCCCATAGGAATCATGTCGCGCGCAAAGCAGTTGTTCGCAGTTGTGATTCGCTCGTTGGCCAGAAGTTTTGTTTCTACTGAACCAAAGGTGTCTTTTCGGGAAGAGTTAAGTTGGTTAAGCTTGCTAAGAAGGTCATTTGCCTGCTTTCCAAGCCTGTTTTTGAGGATGTTGTAAGTATCCTGTTCTAACTGTTGGTTTTGTGCGGTATTGGGTTCGTTTTCAGCCATTAATCCTATTAGTGCGTTTTATTCTAGAAAGAGAAATATGAGTAGCTCAGTTTTTTCATTGTTCTTAGCAGCTTTTTAAGACGTGTACATGCTTTGCTTCCATGGTTACACAGTCTTCAATAAGTATGATGCTATGAATTTGAGTCGAGTCGCTTGGGGTGGTTTTTACACCGGGTTTTGTGCTATTAGGTTCCGGACTCGAGGAACTAAATATGAATAGCATAGTTAGGTATGATAATACTTTCATGGTGGTTGGTTAATTGTGTTTTGTTCGAAAAGGTTAAATGGTCCCGACCCATGTGAATGTGAGCCGGGATCCGATAAATTATTGAGTCAATCCAAGCTCTGTAGCCTTCTTATTGGAGATGCCAAGCCCTTTGGCCATGTCCATAAGCTGGTTTAAGAAGCCTTTTGTCTCGCTGTCGTCAGCTTGGTTAAACATTCGCAACAAGAGCATTGAAATGCTGAGGTTTTTGAGGTCTTCGGAAGTTATTCCAAAACGGTCAATCAACTTCTGGATGTTTTCTGCAAAGGATTGTCCATCTGGACTTTCCAATAGGTTAAACTTCACTTCAGTCAGCAATTCGCTGTTGTCAACAAGTCGGTCTATTGACTTACCACGTGTAATGGAGCCAATGATTTGGTCAAAGAACATAGTTTCACCGCCTACAATGTCAATCTTGGCAGACTTAACAGCTTCAGCAATTACGCTGGCTTGAGCCTGGGCAATTTTCTCATGGATATTGATTTGAGCCAATTCAATTTCTTTCTCTTTATCGAGTCTGAGCTTAAATTCTTCGTGCTCTTTTCCAACACCATCAAGTTGCTTCATAGCATCAGCCTTGGCGCTAATTCCGCCCGCTTCGGCATTGAACTTTTCGGTCATTACCCTGGCTTCTGCCATACCGCGTTCTTCCTCGGCTGTAGCTTTTGCTGCAATTACTTCAGCTTCTGCCTTACCAAGTCTCAATTCCGCTTCGGCTTCGGCATCTGCCTTTGCCTTAATCCCTTTAGCCTCTGCAAGCATGGTATCTTCAATTACCGATGCATCTGCTTCACCCTCTTTTTCCCGAGCTGCGGCTTTGGCCTCCAATACTTGTGCTTCTGCCATTCCTATGGCGGCGTGTTGTGATGCCTCTGCATCGGCAAGTACTTTAATGGCGTCAGCCTTTTTGGAAGCAGTTACTTGTTCGGCATCCGCTTCAATCACTTTTTGTTTAGCCTCTAGTTCGGCGGCATCCTTCTCTGCCTCCGCTTGTTTAATGCGCTTTACCAATTCAGCTTCCGCTTCTTGTTCAGCATTGGTAACGGCAACTTTCTTAGCCCTGTCCGCCCCGGCAAAAGCTTCGGTATCTTTAATTCGCTCTTGCTCTTCTACCACTGTTTTCTCAATTGCTACGCGCTCCCTAATTACTTCTTGTATGTTCTTTTGCTCTTCTTCTACAGCCTTGTCTTTTTCAATTTGAGCAAGTGTTACAATTTTTTCTCGTTCCGTAGCTTCAAGTTCCTGGTCCTTTTTTACCCTTTCGTTCTCCACAGCCTCAGTTCGCTCTTTGCTTTTCAAGGCAATGAGTACTTGACGCTGCTTGTTTTCTTCGGCTATTTCAACCTCTTCATCGGCCTTAATTCGAGCAGCCTCAGCCTTTTGCCTCTCTTGTTCGCGTACAGCTGCAGTTTCAGCTTCTTCACGTGCCTTAATGGTTTCTATTTCACGTTTCTGCTTTTCTTCTGTTTCGGCCAGTTGTTTTTCCAATTCGAGAATGGCTTCACGTGCTTCAACGTCTTGTTGCTTAATGGTTTTCTCTTTGTTTCTTTCAATATCATTAGAGAGTACCTTTTGCTGTGCAGTTAAATCGGTGATTTTCTTAATGCCTTCAGCATCCAGAATGTTTTTCTCATCCAGAAAGTTGAGTGGTGTTTGCTCCAAATAATCGATGGCTGCATCGTCCAAAATGTAACCGTTAAGGTCGCGGCCAATGATGTTCAGGATCTCCTGGCGGAATTCGTCCCGCTTATTGTAGAGACCTACAAAGTCAAATTGCTTACCAACTGTTTTTAGGGCCTCAGAGAACTTTGCATCGAAAAGTGACTCTAATTCGTTTTTATCTGAAGCTCTGTCGCAGCCGATGGTTTGAGCTACTTGAATAACATCTGACTCCGTTTTATTGACCCTTACAAAAAAGGTTACTTTAATGTCTGCCCGCATATTGTCCTGGCAGATGAGACCGTCTTTTCCTTGTCTCGCTATCACAATGGTCTTAAGTGATATGTCCATTACCTCAAGACGGTGAACAACGGGTACTCTGAGAATACCATTGAAGGACACTTTTGTGCCGCCCACTCCGGTTCTTACAAAGGCCTGCCCTTGTTCAGCTTTATTGTACCATTTGGCGATCATACTTATGATTCCCAGAAGGACAACAGCCCCAATAATCCACCAGAGATTACTTAAAATTTCTCCAAAATCCATTTAGTTGTTGTTTGTTTTTATTGATACGTTTCCACTAGATAAGCCCTTTCATTTTTGTTGTACTGTATTACAAGTACCTGGGCTCCTTTCGCTATGCTGTTATTGTTCGCAGATATTATGTTCACGGTAACCACGTTTCCATTGGTGTCGTGGATTGTTGCTTGTCCTAGTTTTCCAGGCCTGGTTGGAATTCTTACCTCAGCTACTTTACCTATAGGGTTCGTTACTTCTCGATCTTCGTCCATTTTCTTGAACATCCGGGCCACCGGAATAGTCCCAAACTTTGCAACAAAGAGTGTGGCGATCATATTAGGAACAAGTAAGATCATTGAAAGTGTAAAGCCCGTATTTCCCAGGTAGTGGTTGGCCATTAATGAAATAGTCCACATAGGCACTATCCAGAATGTTAGGAATACCATCAAGGGGGTATACTGGAGGTTAAAGAATAGCAGAACATTGTTGAACCAAGAGATTGACTCTCCTGAACCTGTATCTGAGTCCACATCTACTTCAGTGTGACCTCCTAAGTCGACATCAACATCGACATCTGCGTCAACATCAACATCCACGTCTAGCGAACTAATATCAAGTACCCCGATAAGAACTACCACCCAGTATCCCATCACAAAGGTGAGAAGTGCAGTAGTAAGTATATTGGCATTGTTGAGTGCTTCAAAAAGTAGCTCTTTCATGGATGTTTTTGTTATAGGTTGTTTGATTGTTTGAGTTCTTGGAGCCGTCCCTAAGCATCACTACTTAGGGAACCAAGGTTTATTTCTTACCGGATTTACCTTCCTTAGAAGCCTTGCTCCCTTGCATTTTAGCTTTTAGGGCTGCCAGTGCATCAGTTGCGTTGTCTTTGTCTGTATCTGAAAGAGCTTTGTCAATCTCTTCATCTACCGACCTTGCTTCATTGGCAATTTCGCCGTAAGATTCTGCGAGTGCTTCTTTTTGAGAAACTTTCTCCTTCATCTTTTCCAGCATGCTTACGGTGTCAGAACCGTCGATCTGGGCCAATTGCTTGTTGAGTTTAGAGGTGGCGTTGGCAACTTTAACTCTGGCCTTGAGGGTTTTTAGTTCGTTTTCCCACTTACTGATGTTAGATCGGAGGGTTTTGATGTTACCATCCATTTTGGCAATATGCTCGTCGAACTTTGCTTTTTCAGCTGAAGCTCTCTTAACCTGATCGTCTGCCTGTTGCTTTTTCATTAGGGCTTCTGTGGCAAGTCTGTCAGCTTCTTCAGCGTTCACTTCTCCTTTTTCACCTTTTTGAATAAGGAGCATGGCTTTGCGTTCATAGTCTTCACTGCGGCTTCTGTTGGTATCGGCGTCGTTACGACTTCTAATTGCTAATGCTTTTAGTTCTGCTAAACCTTGTAGGCTTTTATCAAGTTCAGCTTTCATATCTCTTATGCCCTGTTCAGTCATTTTAATTGGGTCTTCCAAGTGGTCAATAAGAGAATTGGTTTCTGCTTTTCCTATTCTGAATAATCTTTTGAAAATGCTCATTGTTGTGTTTTTATAAGGTTAATTGTTGGAGAAAGAGAGTAGCTCTTCAGAGTACTCGCTTAAGAGTAAGGCAAGTGAATTAAGGGTGCCTTCCAGTTCATTTAGGTCAAGGTTTTCAACCTGTAATGTGTCTCTGAAAAGTACTTTCTTGCCAGTGTCATCCAGCACAAAAGCGCCGTGTATGATGTCTCTGCTCTTCATAAGCAGGTTTTTATATAAGTCAAGCGATTCGTGTTTTATTTCAAAAACAAATTGTTCTAAGATGAGCAGTGGATCGCTTACTCCCACTACCAAATGCGATATGCCTGAATCCAAATCTGATATCACCATGATACCATCTTCTGCATCTTCGTGGTTAATTGTATATCCGAGTTCTAGTATGTAATCTTTTACTTTGACGAATTGATTGTCTATCATTTTTAGTTTTTTGTTTGGATGGATGCCTGTTTCCAAAAATAGATGAAGGCTGCTAATGCGAAGCGGTGAGCAGCAACATTTTAAGGTGGTTTCAGTTGGTTTGTTTTCATTCGATAATTGCGATTTGGTCTTTCAATGATACTAAATTTTTTAGCTTTGCTAAAATAATTTTCAAAATTTTATACGAAATGTCTCATATAGGTAAGAATATCAAGAAGATACGTTCTGTTAAAAAATTTAGCCAACAAGCGTTTGCAGACTTGTTTGACCTTTCCAGGGCAAATATTGGAAGCTATGAAGAGGGTCGGGCAGAGCCAAAGATCAGTGTGATCATGAAAATAGCTAACAAATTTGGGATTGAAGTAGGGGATTTACTGAATAAAGAGCTTAAGGTTAATGAAATTAGCAATTTCAAGAGTTCTGAACTTGAAGGGAACTCAGAACCACCAGAAATGGATCCCGATGGCCATGGTGAGTTGATTCCATATGTCTCATTGCAGAACATACAGACCTATTTAACCAATTTGGACTCGCAGGATTACCTCAAGTACATGCCAAGGTTTCAAATTCCACAATTCCAGTATTCAAAAGCACGAGCCTTTGAGATTAAAGGAAATGATCTGCTCCACCACAATGAAGGCCTGTTTTCGGGAGATATTCTGATTTGCATCTATAAAAATGCAAATGAAATTAGCAGTTTGACGGAGGGGAAGCTATATGCATTTGTTTTTAGCGATACAGTGCTAATTCGAAGGCTATATTTTGGACATGGTGTATTTGAACTGTACGCAGACAATGCTTTCTATGAAGAGCAAATAGTAGATCCGGCAAGCATTGTGGAATTGTGGGAAGCTCATACGCTCATAAGCTCAAATGGAGGAGTACTAACAGACTATAGACCAGGGGGATTTAAAAGGCGCGATGGTCACCACGGTCATGACTAAGGATGTGAGAATATTGGAAAGGCCTTAAAGTTTATCCAATTCAAGTTTGGCTTTAACTCCGTATTTAGGCGAGTTCTTTATTTTCTTCAGGACTTTTTTGGCTGCCTTGGCGTCGTCTTGTTTTAGGTAGATCTGTGCCAGGTTCCAATAGGCGTCGTCCTGATAGGCCGAATTGCGATTTGCTGCAATTTTCTCGAAAGCCGTTTCGGCATCCTGGAGTTTACCAGAGTCCAAGAGACTCAACGCTTCCGTATAGGCGTCGGCATCGGTGCTGGAGTAGTCTGGAGTACTTTTTTTATACTTATCATTTTTGGCAACACTAACTTCTGACAGATCTCCTGTGCTGAATCCATTGGTTTGATTTACTTCAGGGCTTTCATTTGAATTGAAGTAGAGGTTGTTTTCTAATTGTGCATTGCCCGCTACTGACTCTTCGCTTTCCGTGATGGGTTCAGCATTGGCCTTATTCTCTACACTGCGGGCTGGAGAGGTTTGCTCTGCTTGTCTTTCTTTCGCTAGTTCATCCTTGCGGTCGGCCGTATAGTTGTGTTTATCTGATGCCGCTGGTTTTCTACGAACGGGCTCATTTTGAAGGTCATATTCTGCTTCAATAGCCTCTTCATCTACTTCCACATCGTCATCCAAAAGTTTCTCCTCCAGTACTGCCAATAACTCCGGTTGAGTAGAGTCAGTAACTGAATCCAGAAGTACATGTTGCTGACTTGAATCCAATGGTTGGGCAAAAGCGTTCCTGGCATTATTGTCTCTGCCTGGAACCACATCAGAGTCAATTTTTTGCTCAAGCTCTGCTCTTACCATGGCTGAATTTTTAGAGCTAAAGGGCGAGCTCAGTCCCCACCAAATGACCGCTCCGGCGGTAGCGAGGATTAGAACGGAAGCTGCTATTGAAAGAATGGCTTTTCCTGATAGCTTTTTGGTAGTGGTACCCGTTCCAGACGAACCTTCTTGAACAGGGGAAACAACAGCAGCTGCACCGGACTTAAGCTGTATCTGTCGGTTTAGGCTATCTACAACCTTTTGAAGTTTTTCGGGTTGAGCAGCTTCTTTGATTCCTTCAGCAGCGTCTGATAACAGGGGAGAAGCCGTGATTTTATCTTCTACTTCCTGCTTCTTAGAACCCAATAAGTTGCCTTTAACATACTTGATGAGTTGCTCTAAAGAGAGCCAGATGTTATTGCTATTTTCCGAAGGCTTACTCATTTCTTTTCCATCAATATCCTCAGGTTTCGTTTGCCATTTTGGATAAAGCTTTTTACTTGCTTATAGTCGAATCCGGTGATTTCTTCTATTTCCTTGTAGGAGCGTTCCTCAAGAAAAAAGAGTCTCACACATTCTTTCTGTTCGTTCTTTAGTTGGTTGATAGCCTTTTCCAGGCGTTCAATGTCATTTTCTAAAAGTTCTTTGTCATTGAGATGCGATGCGTCTTCAGTTTCCACAATATCTTCTTCCAGAATCTCCTTTTTGTAGCTGTCGTTATAGGACTGCTTGCTTTTATTCTTTCTGAGCTGCATTAAGCAATGGTTTCGTATGTAGGTATGAAACCAGCCCTGAAAGAAGGTCACATCATGTTTAAGAAGATCAGGAATAATTTTCTCAAAGATTTGCATGACAGCATCTTGTGCGTCATCAGTATTCTTTAAATACTTAATGCATACGGCTAAGGTAATATGGGTATAGCGCTGGTACAGCTCACCAACATGAGCGGTGTTTTGTGTTTCCTTGTACTTGGCAATGAGTTCTTCATCACTAAGTACTTTTTTGCTAAATACCTTGAATAGCGCCATCCGAGTGGAAGCAAATATAGTTGGAGTGCAGGAAGTGAGTGCTGTTTTGTGATTAAGATTGGGTAATCATGGGTAAGCGCCAGGCTTTAAGAAAAGTTAACGATGAGAATCGATTCTTTAAGCCGTGTAGATTTGAGTTATGAATGAACCCAAAAAGTTCAATTTTCCTAAGCCGGTCTTGTTTGCTATATGGGGTGGGCTCTTAATTACCATTAGCGTATTGGCTGATTTTGGTGGAATTGAATTTGTGAGAAAAATGGTGGGGCATATACCCTATTATGATGTCATCATTCATTTTTTTCTGGTTGGATCACTTGGCCTTTTTGCAGCTCTTTTGACTCCAATAGAGAATCGCACAAACAGATTGAAACTACCCAGACTGGTATATCTATTACTCGTGCTAACCATTGTAGAAGAGTGTTCTCAACTTTTTAGGGCACAGCGGAGTTTTTCCTTCGCTGATATGAGTGCTAATACATTGGGTATTATAATCTTCTATTGGATAGGTGTTAAGCTAAGGTCACGATGGCCTTTCGCCAACACTAAACCCGTCAGCTCCAATTAGAGGAACAAATCTGAATTGTTCAAAGGATTCGGTAATGGGTTTTCCTTCAGTTGTTTTTTTAACACGGTACATGGTCTGTACTTCATTACCTACAGGAATCACCATTATGCCACCAGGTTTTAGTTGAGCAAAAAGTGAGTTAGCTATTTTAGGTGCAGCTGCTGTAACAATTATTCGATCGAAAGGAGCTGCTTCTGGCCATCCTAAACTCCCGTCGCCAACTTTGAGGTGAGGGGCAAATCCAAAGCGTTCAAACATTCTTTTGGCCTTTACAGAAAGTTCGGCGATGCGTTCTATAGAATAAAGCTCAGAGCCCAGAGCACAAAGTACCGCTCCCTGGTATCCAGAACCGGTGCCTACTTCCAGCACACGCATTCCTTTTGAAACTTCCAGAAGTTGTGTTTGGTAGGCAACAGTGAAGGGCTGAGAAATAGTTTGTCCTGCGCCTATGGGCATGGCCTTGTCCTGATAGGCATGCTCTGCGATGGCTGAGTCTAGAAACCAATGTCGGGGGATGCTTCCTATGGCGTTGAGAATGGATTCCTGGTGTATGCCTTTTTGAGCGAGAATGTTAACCAGTTTCCTTCTTAAGCCCTTATGTTTAAAAGTATCCTGCATGCTTTAGCGTTTCTTGAGCCAGTCTTTAAAGGTTTCTAAGTCTTTCTTTTCAAAAGCTGAATAGGGAAGGTAAAGAAAAGCACTTTTTGAAAAGTAAACCAGCATTTCATTCTTACGCTCTTTGACCGCCACTACATCTTCAATGTCTATCTCACTCATGGTTTTATCGGCATGAATGGCAGTTATGCTCTTTTCATCAACTTCGTAATGGCGTTTCATTCTTATGTATTCGGCCTTGCTACTTGAAGCGTGTATATATAGATATACGAAGTTCCATAAGGGCATAATAATACCATAGGCAACGAGGAACTCAGGAATGAAAGCATATGCCGGAGGAGCAAAAAGGAAGGCAATGGGTGCTGCCACGAAAGGCAGAAGATATACGTACCAGTCTTTTTTGAGCCTTAGCGATGCAAGTATCTTGAAATACTTACCAATACTCATCTCAATATCCTTTGTCTTAATCATTGGGTGAAGTTAATCTTGCAACAAACAAATGGTCGGCATTGTGTTCGAAACCTGTGAGCATTTGCTGACCTTCCAGCGTGAATTTCTTTTGAGAACAAAAATGCTCTATCTGATGCTCGTTTTCATCTTTAAATACTGAGCAGGTAATGTATAAGAGTACGCCTCCTGGCTTGAGCCAAGTGACCGCATTGTCAAATATTTGCCTTTGGGTATTAACAAATTGCTGAAGCTGAGAGCGCTTAAAATAGTGGGCTTGTTCAGGGCTTCTGGCCCATGTTCCACTTCCACTACAGGGGACGTCCAGAATAACTCCATCGAGCAACTCTTTTGGCTGACCTAATGACTTTGAAAGGTCCAATACTTCTGTAGAGACAGGGTCAAAGCCATGGTGTTGTAGTCTTTTGCGGTAATTATACAGGCTAGACTTTCTAATATCACTGGCCATAAGCCGATGACCAGGGTTTCTTGATAGAAAGAGAAGGCTTTTGCCACCTGCACCTGCACAGGCATCCCACCAATAGCTATTGGGTTCGGCATTCATAAAATCAACTACTCTCTGAGAAGAATAGTCTTGTATATAGAAACATCCTTGCTTTGCTGAAGGAAGATCGTCAAGTTTGGTATTTGCTGGCACCTTAATAGATGAATCCTCCAGAACTAAATGTGAAATACTATTTTGCTCCAGGTCATCCAAAATGAGGCTTTTCTCCTTTACAACTCTTAGAAAGGTATCTGGTTGCGATAAAAAATCTACCGTCCAGTCACGGGGCTTTATGCTCAAGCTTAGTGGGAAGTCCGGGAGGATGGAAGTGTTGAGATTCGCAGCAAGCCCTTCAACTATTTCAAGGCGTCTATCAATTGAATCTTCTTTTTTTAACTCAATTGATTCTAAGAGGGTATTAATTGCCGTTAACTCGTTTTCGTCGCAGTCGTTCGCAAGGTAATAGCCTAATGCAATGGCCTGCCCTATGGGGAAGTGTTGCGCCAGTTTACCTAGTCGAAAATAGGAGAATAGTACCTGAGAAATTTCAGAACGATCTCTGCGTCCAAACTTCTTATTGCTTCTAAAGTATTCTTTTAAGTAAGTAGCAAGGGGAGGAGAGCCTTTGTATTCCGATAGAATTGATGTCCCTTGTTTTATTCTCCAGGTGATGTTTTTCATGGTGCTACCACTAGCTCATGATCTTTCAACTTCAGTATTTGTACCTGGTGGTTGAAGAAGGCTTCGCAATCTTGCGTTTGCGCAAAGTTCAGATTACCGCTGGGAAGTTTCAAGTCGACTTCTCCAAAATACCGCTGGAAGTTTGTCCCAAAAAGGTTAAGATGAAGACCGAAATAAAGCGCATCAGAATAGCCGGCTATGGCAAACTTCGAAGGCTCGTCATGATACACCTTTCTATAACGTTTCACAAATTCCTGAGTAAGCTCATCGCAATAGTCAACCTGTAAGGAGGAAACAAAATGCATATTGAGACGCTCCCAGGCATCAAAATCGATAGCTTGGAATTCCAGCCATTTTTCATGACCGAATACTACGAAGTTTTTAAGTGAACGTCTTGTTTCAGCTAAAACCGAGGTAACATAAGTTTCCTTTTCTGAAGTAATGATAACCAGAGAGCTGTCAGGGAAATCTCCGGAGAGTTGACCTTTGTTTACATAATTGCTCTTTATTACTTCCAGAGTAACGGATTCAAAATGCTTTGACAAAGCAGCTTCGTAATACAGGGCTTCAGATTTCTCATAGCTAACATTCCTACAGAATATGAAAACCGGATAGGTGCTATCGTACTTCTTATGAATGTACTCAGCAGTGAATTCGTTGGAAATAGCAATTGAAGGTTTAGAAAAGATTACCCTGTTGGAATATTCATCGCATTCTTCGGCTCTTGCCAAGGGTGAAATGATGTTGATGCCCTGAGCATCACATACCGGTACAAGCTGCTTTACTGCATCAGGAAACACAGGCCCCACCAATAAATGGGTTCCCCGTTCGCTTATTCGTTCTCCTATCTTGACAATTTGAGCCGAATCATTTCTGGTGTCATATACATTGACTTGTGCCTGTAAACCAATGGCTTCAAGGGTGTCATAGGCGAGTTTGGCCCCCCACCAATAGTCCATTGATATTTGAGAAAAGTATTTGTTTGTTCGTTGAACGTTCGGATATTCAGAAAGAAAAAGAGGCAGGGCGTAAGAAATATGATAGGTATCTCTTCGGTTATTTGGATAAATGCGGTCCAGTGAATCGGGTTTTTCTTCGATATCAACAATGATCTTGGTGGAATCAATCACCGGGGTGTCAAGGGCAGTACTACCGTCTTCTGGTAGTTTACCTGTAGGCGACGTAGTTTTATTTGCCGCACCACAGGATATTACGAGCAATAAGATGAGTAAATACGCCTGTAGTTTCAAAATTTTGCTGACAGTTGAAGCCTGCATGTACCTGCTGTTTGGGCTTTGAGACAAATATAAACGGTATGAAATCGAGGCGGGTAGGATTGATGGAATAATTCTATTCCCACTCTATGGTTGCCGGAGGTTTGGAGCTAATGTCATAGACCACACGGTTGATACCGGATACTCTATTGATGATGTCATTAGATATTTTGGCAAGAAGTTCATATGGAAAATGTACCCAATCAGCAGTCATGCCATCAACAGACGACACGGCCCTTAAGGCAACTACTTTTTCATATGTCCTTTCGTCTCCCATTACTCCTACAGAGTGTACGGGGAGTAGAATGGTTCCAGCTTGCCAGGTTTTATCGTACCAACCACTGGATTTAAGATGGTCGATGTATACTTTGTCAGCTTCCTGAAGAATGGCAACATTCTCTGCCGTTACTTCCCCTAGGATTCTAATGGCCAGCCCGGGGCCAGGGAAGGGGTGGCGTCCTAAAATATTGGGATCAATGCCCAGTTCTGCTCCTACTCGTCTTACTTCGTCTTTGAATAGGGTATTCAGGGGTTCTACAACCTTCAGGTTCATCTTGTCAGGCAGGCCTCCAACATTGTGGTGAGACTTAATGGTAGCGGAAGGACCTTTTACGCTAACTGATTCAATAACATCAGGGTAAATAGTGCCTTGACCGAGCCATTTTGCACCTTCAATTTTTTTCGCTTCCTGATCAAACACTTCAATAAACACACGGCCTATGGCCTTTCTTTTTGCTTCAGGTTCCGTTAAACCTTTGAGCGCATCAAGAAACTGTTTTGAAGCATCCACACCAATAATATTCAAGCCCATGTTTCTATAGGAGTGAAGTACTTCGGCGTATTCGTTTTTTCTTAGTAAGCCATTGTCAACGAAAATGCAAGTGAGGTTTTGACCAATTGCTTTGTGAATGAGCTCAGCCGCTACAGTGGAGTCAACTCCTCCTGACAAGCCCATAACAACTTTGTCCTGCCCCAACATGGCTTTAAGTTCAGCCACGGTTTCGTCAACATAATGGGCCGGTGTCCATGACTTACTTACTCCGCAAATGTTGAGAAAGTTGTTTAGAACAGTACTCCCTTCCGTAGAATGGTGCACTTCGGGGTGGAATTGAATTCCCCAGATAGATTCTCCATTCACTTGGTAAGCCGCAAAGTTCACGTCTTCAGTACTGGCAATTTTGGTAAAATTGTCTGGAATACTCAAGATGGTGTCGGCGTGCGACATCCATACCTGACAGTTCAGGTTTACGTCGGTAAAAAGAGGGTTCTCTGATTTTTCAACAATATGAGCTCTACCGTATTCTCGAATTTTACTAGGTGCAATGGTTCCCTCATTCAGATGAGCGAGCAGTTGTGCGCCGTAGCAAATACCCAGAACCGGAAGTTTTGCTTCCAGAAGTTTTGGGTCTAGAAAAGGAGCATTTTGATCTAAAACCGATGAAGGACCACCCGATAAAATAATCCCTTTGGTTTGGGAGTCGATTTCAGGAAGGTGATTGAAAGGGTGAATTTCTGAATAGACGTTTAACTCACGTATTTTCCTGGCAATAAGCTGGGTATACTGTGAACCAAAGTCAACGATTAGAATTTTTTCGTCCAAGCCTTTACGGTTTAAGAAAAAGATTTGAGCTCAAAGGTCCTTATCGATAGGACTGAGAATATTTGAAGAGAAAAGAAGGTCTACTTCTTTTTAGAATTTTTTCCGTCAACGAACTTTCCATTCTTGACTTCGCCGAGAATAATTACTTCCTTGGTTTTGGAATATTCTTCAGCAGCTTGATTCATTTCTTCTCGGGTATCTCTTCTGAGTTTGATACCTGATGCCGAACCGGGATTTCTCACTTCCAGGTAATACCCATTTCTCAGGGTTTTCGGTTTAGTTGGCGGACGTCCAGCGATAGCTTTAAACTTTAAAAATTGAGCGCGAACTTAAAAAAATAATTCCTTAAAACCTAGATGATGATGAAATCATTTAGGTTTCAAGGAATTAATAAAAGGGTCTATGTTATGTCCTGAGTTGGACTTCTAGTAACGTCGCTCTCTGTTGTAGCCGCCACCACCGCCACCGCGGTTGTAACCATCGTTACGGTCAAAACGTCGACCGCCACCGCCTCCGCGGTCGCCACGATCTTCAGCAACTTTCACAACGATGTTTCTGCCATCAAGCTCACTTTCGTTAAGGCCTTCAATGGCTTCTTGTGCTTGTCCGTCATCCGGCATTTCAACAAATCCAAAGCCTTTAGACTTTCCTGTCTCCCTGTCCATGATGATGCGCGCTGAGTCTACTTGACCGTACTGCTCAAATGCACTTTGTAGCTCATCGTTAGTAGTTGAGTAGCTCAATCGTGCAACAAATAAATTCATTTAAAAACTATTTAATTAAGGTAAAGTGTATCTGTAAACATTTGGGAAGTCAAAACAGAGTTAACCTGCCTTTCTTTCTTATTTTGAATCAAATACTTGTGCAAAACTAAACTAAATCTGGATGCAGAATCAAATATCTGTAAAAATTAAAATTAGCTGAGCTGGGCGCTTAGGGTCTCAATCTTTTGTTCGGCGTCAGATTTCTTTTTGCGCTCACGCTCAATTACTTCTGCAGGCGCGCCATTTACAAAACGTTCGTTTGATAGCTTTTTGTCAATGCCAGTAAGAAAGCCTTTAAGTCTTTTAATCTCACCTTCTATTTCAGCTCGCTCCTCACTACTAATTTCATTACTCGAATTCATGTCGTAAAGCGAGGTGGCCCCTGACAAAAAGGATTTTTTCCCTTCTGGAGCTGCGCTCACCAATTCGTATTGACTGATGCCGGAAATAGATGTAATCAACTCTTTTGAAGTTTCAAAAAGTCCTTTGTTGGCAGTGAGTATCTGGCACTCCAATCCGTCTTTAAGGGCAAGTTTTTCCTGAGTTTTATAGGCTCTTACAGCCGTGGTGAGCTCGCTAAGTTCAGAATAAGCTTGAAGGTCTGCTTTTACAGCGGTTTCATACTGAGGGTAGTTGGCGATACAAATACTTTCATCCTCTTTGCGGTTGCCCAGCAATTGGTAAATCTCTTCGCTTATGAAAGGCATAAATGGATGAAGTAACTTCATACAGTCTTCAAAGAAGGTCACTGTTTGCTCATATGCCTTACGATCAATGGTGGTATCTTTTTTCGGTTTAACCCACTCCAAATAGTTGGCACAAAATTCATCCCAGATGAGCTTGCGTATTTGCTGCAGGCCTTCTGACATTCTATAGTTTTCATGAGCGGTTTCAATGGCTTCAAAGGCATCCGCGAAACTCGCTTTAAAGAGCTTGGCTGCCTGTTCGTTTTTAGCAACTATTTCAGCAGGAGCTTCATTGACGATCTTTTCAAAGCCGTGCCATGTTTCAATGAGCTTAAAGGCATTCCATATTTTGTTGATGAAGGCACTGCCTTGTTCACATAGTTTTACGTCAAATAGAAGGTCATTTCCTGCCGGTGAAGAGATAAGAGTTCCATATCTAACTCCATCAGCACCGTGTTTTTCAATGAGTTTAAACAGGTCAGGTGAGTTCCCAAACTGTTTTGACATTTTACGGCCTATTTCATCGCGAACAATACCTGTGAAATACACATTTTTAAAGGGGATTTGTTCTCTATACTCTTGCCCGGCCATAATCATTCGAGCTACCCAAAAGAAGATGATTTCGGGTGCTGTTACCAATACGTCTGTAGGGTAGTAGTACTTAATCTCCTTATTTTCAGGTTCAGCTACTCCGTTGAAGACTGAAAGCGGCCACAACCATGAAGAGAACCAGGTATCCAAAACATCGTCGTCTTGTTGTAGGTCTTTTAACTCAATAGCTGGGTCGGTTTTTTGGGCAAGAGCCAAAGCTTCTTCTTCCGTTTTTGCAACAATGAACTCACCATTGGGCAAGTACCAGGCAGGAATTCGATGCCCCCACCATAATTGACGCGAAATGCACCAGTCTTTGATGTTTTCCATCCAATGGCGGTACATGTTTTTAAACTTGGGAGGATGAAACTGAATTTCATCAGATGTAACCACATCTAGGGCCGGTTCGGCCATTTCGCCCATTTTACAAAACCACTGTATGGATAAGCGAGGCTCTATTACGGCGCCACTTCTTTCAGAAGTTCCCACATTATGGGTAATAGATTCAGTTTTTACCAGCAAACCCATCTCATTGAGAAGATCGGCTGTTTTTCCTCTGGCTACTTCTCGGTCTTCACCAACAAAAACCGAGGCCTTTTCATTCAAGGTACCATCCTCGTTCAGCAGGTCTATTACCTGGAGGTTGTGCCTTTGGCCTATTTCAAAGTCGTTTACATCATGGGCGGGAGTTACCTTTAGGCAACCCGTTCCAAACTCTAAATCAACATAGTCGTCTAAAATGATAGGCACTTCACGATCTACAATCGGGATAATTACTTTTTTACCGTGTAGGTGTGTAAATCGTTGGTCCTTAGGGTTAATGCATACGGCTGCATCAGCCATAATGGTTTCAGGCCTTGTGGTGGCAATAGTCACCCATTCATCTTCCGTTCCAGAAACCTTGTATTTCACATAATAGAGTTTGTCGGTAGACTCTATGTGGTTTACCTCTTCATCCGAAACAGCCGTTTTGGCCTTGGGGTCCCAGTTTACCATTCTGGTACCCCGGTAGATAAGTCCCTTGTTGTATAGCCTTACAAATACGTCTATTACGGCGTCGTAGCGTATTTCATCCATGGTAAATGAGGTCCTGCTCCAATCGCATGAGGCTCCCAGCTTTTTAAGCTGTTCCAATATGATGCCTCCGTACTTTTCTTTCCATTCAAAGGCATGCTCCAGAAATTTTTCACGACCAATTTCAAACTTGTTCAATCCCTTTTGGTTCAGGAGCTGTACTACCTTGGCTTCAGTGGCGATAGAAGCATGGTCAGTACCCGGAACCCAACAGGCATTATAGCCTCTCATTCGAGCTCTGCGTATAGCAATATCCTGAATGGTATTGTTCAAGGTATGGCCCATATGAAGGACCCCGGTTACATTCGGCGGTGGAATGACGACCGTAAAAGGAGTTCTCTCATCAGGTTTTGATTCAAATAAACCTTGGGAGAGCCAGTTGCTATACATAGCATCCTCTCTGTCACTCGGAATGTAAAATTTAGGGGTTTTCATTAGTGGGTTTGCAATTTTGCAGCAAATATAGGCGGCCACTTTTCCAATTAGTGATGGAAACAGGGCTTTCACAAGTCAAATTCAGCATATTTGCCCCGATAGCTTGAAGTTCATACCATTACATATCAATTCATGAAGGAGCAAATACTTCTTACAATGAAAAGAGTAGGCCTGATGTTCAGGGCCATTGGTGCTCAAAAAAGGAGTTTGCCTCACTTCATTATTGCGGGGGTACAGAAGGGAGGAACCACGTCTCTCTATGCCTATCTGGATCAGCATCCCGATATGTACCTGTCCAGACCAAAAGAGGTACATTTTTTTGATGACCAATACGAAAAGGGGATTTTGTATTACAAAAGGCATTTTCCCTTTGAGAGCAAAAAGAAATGTACGGGAGAAGCTTCTCCTTATTACATTTTTCACCCACATGCCCCTCAGAGAATAAAGGAAGATGTTCCGGGAGTGAAAATCATAGTCGTTTTCAGAAACCCTATTATGAGGGCGTATTCGCATTTTCATATGCAAAGGCGAGCGGGTAAGGAAGACCTTACAACCTTTGAAGAAGCCATAGCAGCTGAAAAGGGACGATTAGAGGGTGAGAAGGAGAAAATGCTTTCGGATATGAGTTACAATAGTGTTTCCTACAAAAGGTATAGCTATGCCGCCCGGGGTATGTATTATGAGCAAGCTGTGCATTTGATTGAAGTTTTTGGAAGGGATAAGGTACTTTTTATCAAAAGTGAAAACCTGCTTGAAGCACCCAGGGTAGAACTGGAAAAGGTGTACGAGTTTCTGGGAGTGCGCAAGGAGTTTCCGGCAAGCTTAAAAAAGAAGCATGTTGGAGACTATCCTGCCATAAAACCCGAAACCTTGAACCACTTAAAAGAGGCCTACAGTGAAGATCAATCTAAGCTAACTGAACTGCTTGGTGATGAGTTTTCCTGGTTTTAGGTGAGGGATTGGGAATCTCAATTCGAATTGTAGTTCCCAAGTCGACTATGGAATCGAGACTGATTTTTCCAGACAGCATTTGAACTGTTTCCTTAACTATATACAATCCAAGTCCAGAGCCCTTAGCGTTTTGAGAGGCTCGGTAAAACATTTTGAAGACATTTCCTTTAAACTTATCAGCAATTCCCTGACCATTATCTGAGACGGAAATCTGGAAGGAATTTTGATCGCCACTCACATGCACGGCTACGTAAGGACTGGCCTTGTGCAGATCGGCGTACTTCACCGAATTTGAAATCAAATTGTTCAAAACCACTGTGAGACGTCTTCTGTCTGAGTATACCTCACATGCCAGGTCTACCTCAATTGATCGTTTCACGTTCACAGTACCATGAGAAAATTCTAGTCCGTCAAAAATGTCGTTTACAATTCTGTGAAAGTCTATTCTTTCATACTCAAGTTCAAGTCTTGAATTCCTTGAAAAGTCGAGGATGTCATGAATGAAGTGATCTAGTTTTTTAAGGCTCTTTTCCATCATCTGGTGATACTCCAGTAGTTTGTCTTGCTCTGTCTCATATTTTGAAAGTTCAACCAAGCCCATAACGGAAGTGAGAGGTGCCCTTAGGTCGTGCGAAATGCTGTATACAAATTGGTCTAGTTCTCTATTCACCTGCTGAAGCTCGGCATTTTGGGCTTCCAGTTTAATGCCACTTTCCCTGGTAATTATAAGCTGGTCTTTGAGCTGGTTAAATACACGCTTGAATGCGCTATAGAGGTTAAGGAGTTCACTGGAGCTTTTAAAAAGGCCCTCGTTTAGCGCATCAGCACCAAGCACAGGTATTTTTTCAACTTTAGATAAGAGCTCTTTAACTGGCTTTGAGCGCTTTTTTGCAAAAACAAAACTGAAGACCACTCCCAGAACTATTGCCAACACCATTACCGAGTAGAATACCACATGTAGTGTGGCCTGGTTTTGTCTTTGTCGGGTTTCTGCCTCTTTTACAAGAAGCTCTAATGAGTTGTAAATAAGGTTACTATTGAGTTTGTATTGATACAATGCACCTTGATACTCAAAGTCTCCCAAACTGTTATTTACTTGACAAAGTTTTTGAAACTCTGAACTATACTCTGAAATAAGCGAGATATCGTAATCATGGTTATGTCCGCTATTTTTAAGGTCATTGATAATTCTTCTCACGAGTTCCTTATGGGCTTTTTGATAGTGCTCTGACTTCCTCAATAGGTAGTCCTTTTCATGCCTCCGGAGCATGAGAATGTCGATTTTTGATATGGCTCCGTCAGGAGTATTTTCTAGTTCATGGACCAATAATCTCATACTTCCTTCCAAGCCATAATCCTTGAAACCTCGCCTTCTAATCAGGTTTACTATCTTAAGGTAGTTGCTATTTTGTTGGTCAAGCAGATTGGCTATTGAATCCGCACTTTCATTGATTTTGTGGCTAAATCGATTGTTGCATATGGCGTGTAGCTCATCTTTGATGAGAAGGTGAATTAGTTCTCGCTTCTTCAAAAAAGGACTTTTCCCCGATTTAAAGAAATCTTCATCTGATTCACAAAAGAGTAGAAAGTTGCTCTCATTTAAGGTTAATTGGCCATAGTGGCTTTCAGTATCTCTTAGAAGATCAATAAGCTCATGATGCAGTTTATTCCTGTTGTGAATGTACAGCGCAATGACTATGGCTGCACAGAATACAAAGCAAATGGATCCAAAGCTTATAAGCAGCTGTAGGCGAAAGGAATAGCTTTTTGATTTCATAATGTACCGGGGCGACTCCTTCAATTTTATGAGCGCTATGTAATGTCCATGTTACCTCATCTTGATCTTCTTTGAAAAATTGCTGGATTTGAACATTCATCGAACGTTGATGCTACCAGAAGAAGTCATGCAATTTTTTCTACACATAAGAATATGCTCGATAACTTGAACACAGAGGGTAAATTCGCATTTAGCAAAACCGAGAATGGACTTTATCGATAAGGAGGAATTTAGCGAGGCAGGAAATCTAAAAAAGTACGGATTGCACTTTTTAGCGGGCCCACTAATGAGGCTTTTTAAGTACGATAAGGTAAATGAACTTTATAGGAATGCCTACCATGAAGACCCCATCGTTTTCATAGACAATCTATTTAGAGAGCTTGGGGTAAAGGTAGAAGTGAAAGGAAATGAACTTGACCGGATGCCCAAGGATGATGCCTTTGTGGTAGTGTCTAACCATCCCTATGGTTTTATTGATGGTCTTATCATGATTAAGATCTTGCTTCAGCAACGCCCCGATAGCAAGGTTATGGCCAATTACCTGCTGCAAAAAATTGAGCCACTAAAGGATTGCTTTTTTCCGGTCAATCCTTTTGAAGGAGATTCCGTTTCTAAGTCAAGTTTTTCAGGGCTTAGAAAAACACTTTACCATCTTAAAGATGGCCATCCATTGGGAATGTTCCCTGCCGGAGAAGTGTCTACCAAGTACCCTGGGAATAAAAAGATAGGAGACAGAGAATGGCAGGACTCAGCCATGAAGATTATCCGGGTTTCCAAAGTGCATGTAATCCCCATGTTTTTTGTAGGAACCAATAGCGGATGGTTTCACTTTCTGGGCAAGTTGCACCCAACGCTTCGCTCAGCCCGTATTCCTACAGAGATTCTTAACAAGCGAAACAAGACCTTTCAAATTCGTATTGGCAACGCAATTCCTCCCAAGGAGATTGCCGAGTTTACTGACGAGGAACACTTAGGGCGTTTCCTAAGGGCCAAGACGTATGCCATGGGGACTGAAATTAGATCTCGTTGGACGTTTAGACCCAATTTCCAGGGGTTTAAAAAAAGGCAGCCCATTATTGATGCTGTACCTAAGGAATTGCTCATTCAGGAGGTTAAAAAGCTGGGAGCAGATAATTTTATATTGGAGCAAGGTGACTTTCAGGTATACATTACCCCAAGTTCTAAGATTGAAAACCTTCTTCGAGAAATAGGACGCCTTAGAGAAATTACCTTTAGAGCAGTGGGTGAGGGGTCCAACGATTCCATTGACCTCGATGAATACGACCAGTACTATCTTCACATGTTTGTGTGGGATAAGAAAAATGAGCGACTTGCCGGGGCATACCGCATAGGTCAGGGAGATGTGGTGATGTCTGAATATGGCAAGAGGGGCTTCTATACCCAGAGTTTGTTCCGCTATAGAGATGAGTTTTCTGATATTCTAAGGCAAACAGTTGAGTTGGGCCGTTCTTTTATTGTAAAAGAATACCAAACAAAGCCACTTCCTTTATTCCTGTTGTGGCGAGGAATACTTCATTTCTTACTAATGAATGAGCAGTATCGCTACATCATTGGTCCTGTTACCATTAGCAATCAATATTCTGGCATTGCTAAGTGGCTCATCATTGAGTTTATTAAGCGCAATTATTACGATGAGAAATTAGCAGAATGGGTGAAGCCCAGAACCGAGTTTGAAGTAAAGCGCAGAGACAAAGATGAAAAGCTATTGGATGCGATCAATTTCACGGATCTTACCAAGCTAGACAAGCTTATCTCAGAGATTGAGCCATCAGAGAACAAGGTTCCAGTGTTACTTAAGAAGTATTTAAAGCAGAATGCCAAAATTATTGCCTTCAATATTGATCCTAAGTTCAATGACGCATTGGATGGCTTGATGATTCTTGATATGAACGATCTTCCCCAGGGAACCATCGATAAGTTAAAGCTGGAGATGAAGGAACAGAGTAAAGATATAGCTAAATAGAAGGTACTTCCATGTCTATTTGGTGTCCACCAAAATAGCTTTGGTAGAATACGTACATAAAGTATACGCCAATGGCTATAAAGGCTACCCCCATCACCTTATTCAAACGAAAGACAGCCTTTTGGGTAAGCAGTTTGCCAATGAGTTTGGCGAGGTAAGCTTTAACCGCATCAGAGAGAAGTATAATTCCCAATAAACCGCCTATAAACTGACTGAACTCAGTTTTAGTACCGGGGCTTACAGAGCCTAGAACGGTAACCCATACAATCACGGTAAAGGGATTTAAGAGGTTAATAGCGGCTCCCTTTAGAAGGTATTTGTAAAAAGGATCTTCGCCTTTTAGATCGTCTTTAATAGCGTTTTCAGTAGGCTTTTTCTTAATGAGCATGGTAATGCCAAAAACTGAAATGACCACACCCGATACAAGGCTGAATATTTGGCGAAAGGTTTCATTTTCGAAGAATGGCTTAAGACCCAGGTATATGAGTCCGAGTAAGAGAATATCGCTGAAAAAAATGCCCACCGCAAAACTTGCTGCTTTTCTAAACCCTTGTTCAATTCCCACTTTTACCAAGTAGAAAAAAGACGGACCAGCGCTAAACATGAGTACCAAACCGTATAAAACTCCTTTAAGGATAAAACTCAAATCAATGCTTGCTAGAATGGCCTGCAATAATCAGCAAATACAGGCACAACTCCAAGTAGTGGCGCTTGCTGAAGGGTATTAGGGCAACATTAAGTTCTATCAAGACTCAAGGCAAAAGAGAGTGTCTTTAGGTAATCTGCTGGTAATGAACCGGTAAAGACGGGTTTCTAGTTTCGCAGCAAATTATTTGTTGTATGCAAAAGCGCGAAGTAGAGCTTCTGGTGGTTTCCGATATTCATTTGGGCACATATGGTTGCCATGCCAAGGAACTGTTGCTTTATCTAAGAAGTATAGAGCCTAAAAGGGTGGTGCTGAATGGAGATATTGTGGATATATGGCAGTTCAAAAAACGCTATTGGCCCAAGAGCCATATGCAGGTAATTAAACATATTTTGGGCTGGGTTTCTGCCGGTATTCAGGTGGATTATATTACCGGTAATCACGATGAGCTTTTGAGAAAGTTTGTAGGGTTCAAAATGGGAAGCTTTCAAATTCGGAATAAACTGCTGATCGATTTGGATGGACAGAGTACCTGGCTCTTTCATGGAGATGTATTTGATATTACCATGAAGTATTCAAGGTGGCTTTGCAAACTAGGAGCGGTGGGTTATGACTCCTTAATAGCATTAAACAGAGCGGTTAATTGGTTTTCAATAAAGCTGGGTAAAGGAAGAATTTCGTTTTCAAAGAAAGTAAAGAACGGGGTGAAGAGTGCAGTGAAATACATTGATGACTTTGAAGACACTGTAGCCTCTATTGGCATTGACAATGGATATAGCACCGTTATTTGTGGCCATATCCATCAACCTATTGATAGGACTTACCAAAAGGCCAAAGGGAGTATTCGGTATTTAAATTCAGGAGATTGGATTGAGAATTGCACCGCGCTGGAGTATTCAAGCGGAACCTGGAATTTATATGAATACTTTGCCGATGATCAAATTGCTGAAAGAGATCTCAGAATTATTGAGCAGGAAGAGGCTTCTACCCAAGAGCTGTATGCAAGAATGCTAGCCGAATTCAAAGTTTCAGCACACATAGGGGAGTCACCCAATGAGAAACTGGAAGACCTTGCAAAGAGTGCTTAGTCTAGGCTTTGTGGAATTTTGGATTGAACTTCTTTCCCCCGAGACCATAGAGGAAGAGCACACGACTGTACCTGAAAAAGGCCGGAGCAAGTACAAGACTAATGGCACCAATAACAGCCACGTACACCCAAGTGCTTGGGTTGCCAAAGAACAGATACATTATGATACTAGCCACAATAGCAAGACCTGTATTGAAGCCGTAGGTAATATACATGGCGCCCCAGTAGAAACCTGGTTCAGGTTCTAAATCCATTTTGCAATTAGGGCAATGCCTGTGCATTGTAAGAAACTTTGTGGAGTAAGTAGGGTGTGCGAAAACATTTTCGCTCCTGCACTGTGGGCATTTTTGGCCCAGAATACTTCTGAATGATCCTGGATGTGTTGCCATCTGTTTACTTTCTAGTAGTTCTCAATTTATAGTACCAAATGCCAGCTACAGTCATAATCATGATGTACGGCATAATGAGTAAATACAATATACCTCTGTTCAAACCCAGGCCAAAGGTTCCTCCGCTGGCCAGATTGGTTTCAACAGTTGATTTGCATGCCTGACATTGGGCCGCAAGTTCCTCACAATTTAACACGTTGAATGTGATAAATATTACCAAAAAACTGAGAAGGTATTTAAGTACTTTTCTAGACATAGTAGGGTGCTATCATCAAATATACTACAACCCCAGATACAGCCACATAGAGCCAAAGTGGGAAGGTAATTTTAGCCAGTTTTCGATGCATTTCAAACCTTCCGGTAATTCCTCTTACATAGGTATACAGCACAAAAGGAATAATGGCTACCGACAGAATAATGTGTGTAATAAGAATGAAATAGTAAACGGATTTGATCCAGCCTTCTCCACCAAAGGCAGTGGCTTCGCTGGACATGTGGTAGAGCACGTACATTACCAGAAACAAACCTGAAAGCGATAGGGCAAGTTTCATGAGACGCTCATGCAAAGCCACCTTTTTCTGCTTTATAGCAAGCAAGGCTGCAATAAGCACTACGGCTGTTAGCCCGTTGGTGGTAGCATAAATAGGGGGGAGGAAGGAGAAATCAACTCCGGTAATGTATTGATCTCTAAACAGAATGCCCACAAGCAATGGGACAACAATTGAGATAATAAGTACAATGCGATTGTACTGCTTTACTTTATCACCTGCCATATTCAGTTCTTAGAACTACGAGTTCTCCTTGAATGTTTCGGTCGAACTTTCCGTGTCCGGCAAAGTATTGCGACCTTATTCGCCCGTCCTTGTCAATAAGAAAGGCAACGTGGTCTTTCACGGGGTCGTCAGAGAAGTCAAAAGAGTTGTGTAAAGCCGATTTAACAAAAGAGTCAATATCGACCGTTGTTTGTAGTTGGTGCCAGGTTTCTGGACGCTCAGTGGTAAAGGGTGACTGACTGACCGAAACAACTGCCAAGTCAGTGAGTTGATCAACTGGATGGTCTTTTGCTTCTAGCAATCTATTAGCAAAAGCCAGGAGATTAACTTGTGCATTGTTGGCAAGCTCTCCATCAAGACTTTCGCTCAAATAAAGGATAATGTGTCTGTGATGTAAACTCTCAGGGAGTTCCACAAGGTCTAGTAGGTTTATAGAATAATCGGCAGAATCGTTTTCTACCCAAACTTTACCTCCTAAAACGGGAAGCTCTTTAAGTCTAGTGGTACCGGTTTTAAACAATAGCACCAGAATAACCGGTACAAAAAGTACCACCGAGACCATTCCGGCATTGCGCCAGTTCATCTTCTAGCCTTGCGTTTCGATAATAATTAGCGCTACCAGATACACAATGAATATCAGTGGTAATATCACTGAATACATCAAGCGCTTAAGCTCATGTTTCATGTGCATAAAGTAAAGTACAATTCCTGCTGCTTTGAACACAGTAAGCACCAAGAATATTACTGTTCTGGCTATGCCCGGGTCCATAAGAAAGGCAAAAACGAATTCAATTGCTGTTACTATTGAAAGCACAACAAAAACAATCATGATTTCCTTTTTCTTGGAATGGGGTACGTGGAGACCGTATGCTTCCGCTTCGTATTCTCCGTCGTTTACCATATCATGTGGTGAGTCAGACATCTTTCTTTTCTTTTGAGTGTATAAAGATTATATCAAATAGAATAGGGTAAATACAAATACCCAAACCAAGTCTACAAAGTGCCAGTAGAGACCTACTTTCTCTACCATTTCGTAATGACCTCTTCTAGCCATAAGGCCTTTAGAAACCATCATAAGTACTATTACCAAGATAAGCAATCCTGTAAATACGTGAAAGCCGTGGAAACCTGTGATAAAGAAGAAGAGCTTACCAAACATCATGGTCTCTCCTGATGGAACTACCATCTCTGCATCTCCAGGGTTTACAAAATCACCATCGCTATTCATATAGGCGACGCCATTGGCATCCAGTACTGGAGTTTCAGTAACAGGGAAATGATCAGGTCCCAACATTTTTGTACCCTCAAGCTTTTCCTCTCCTCCAATATTCCATTCTACACCGTCAATTACTGTTTTTACCGGATAGAAGATTCTTCTTTCGGCAATCCAGGCCTTTGCATTGTCGTGGCCGTGATGCTCTCCGTCTGCGGCTTCAATCTCTGGCTGGAAATCCTTTTCAGAAACCCCAATCCAGAGTCCTTGATGAATAAGGTGACTCCACTCAAAAGCCTGACAGCCAAGAAACATTCCACCACCAATAATGGTAAGCCACATGTACTTGATAACGTCTTTATTGTCTTTTCTATGCCCTGCTTCCACAGCAAGTACCATAGTCAAACTACTGGCAATCAGAATAAAGGTCATAACTCCAACGAATACCAATGGCCATCCATGGTCAGCCAATCCCGGAAAACTCTGGAATACTACTTCAGGACTTGGCCAGGTAGTTGACGAAAACCTGAAAAAACCATAGGCAGTAAGGAAAGCAGAGAAAGTAAAGGCATCTGAAAGGAGGAAAAACCACATCATTACTTTGCCATAGGTGGCTCCGAGGGCGAGTTTTCTTCCGTCCCAAATGCTTCCGCCGTGTTCAGTTGTTATTTCAGTTGACATATGCTGTTGCTTAAGTCTGTTATGCGTTCGTTAAAAAAATGTAGATGTAGAGCCACAAAACACCCACAAAGTGCCAGTAAATGGCTACAGAATTTACTTTAAGAGATTTAATATCCTTGGCTCCTAAAATGAAGGAGCGTAACAGGCACACAAGTAGGGCCACAAGTCCGGCACCTACGTGCACTGCGTGAGCGCCTGAGATAATAAACAGGAAGGAACCGGAGGCATTACCTACCAAGTAATGTCCATTGGCAGTAAGGGCATCCCAACCTGCAAATTGATTCACAATAAATATTGAACCCAAAATCAGCGATGCCATTAGGGCAAGACGCATAAGAGCAATCTTCCCGGTTTTAAAGGCGTACTGAGCACCTGCCATAGTAAGGCTAGAAGCTATTACCACCATACAGGACGTAACAAATACCGAGGGGAGTTCAAAGTTAACCCAGTCACCCTGGGCTTTCCGTACTATATAAGCACTAGTAAAACCAGCAAATAGCATTACTACGCTTACCAGAAAAATCCAAACAGTAAACTGCGTAGGATCAATCTTAAAGTTGGTATTCGGTTTAATTGCTGCGCTTGACATTACTTGATCAAAAATTCAATTAAGTACACAATAAGAATTACAGGCAAATAGGCGAAAGAAGCGAACATGAGCTTCTTTGCATCAGGGTCAGACAGCGAAGTAAAAAGTTTACCCGCCTTTGAAACCATATACACACCTGCCAAGGCTACCAATACGGCACTTATCCAGGTAGTAACTCCATAATAGGCTGGAATAAGAGCGCAAGGGATAAGCACCAGGCTTAGAATCATGATTTGCCAGGCAGAGCTTTTTCCTTTTTTGCCACCAAAAGGCATCAGTTTAAGTCCAGCCTTTTGATAATCGTCGTTTAACAACCAGGCAATGGCATAGAAGTGTGGAAACTGCCAAAAGAACTGTAGAATGAACAATGTCCATCCGAATGCACTAATAGAGCCGGATGCAGCTGCAATGCCTACCAATGGAGGTATGGCTCCAGCTACAGCACCCACCCATACTGAGACTTCATTTACCTTCTTAAGTGGCGTATACATGAATGCATAAATGATAAGACCGGCAAAGGCCAATAATGCACTCAATTCGTTAAGGAAGTAGCCAAGTAAGGATACTCCAACAATTCCAGTTACTACTGAGGCAATAAGCGCTTCAGACAAGCTCATACGGTTAGTAGCCAAAGGCCTGTTGAGCGTTCGGGTCATGAGCCTATCGGTTCTTCTTTCTATTACCTGATTTAAACTGTTGGCCGAAGCCACAGTAAGAAAACCTCCGATAAGAAGTGGAAGAAGTAGCCACCAGCTCGATGAATCGTTTGCAGAAACTACATAACCCACCAGCGTAGAGAATACTACCAGGCTGGTAAGGCGTAGCTTAAACAACTGGGCATAATCGCTCAACTTCGCTTTTAGGGCGAGATTGCCGCTTATGCTGTTGTTATTTACACTGTTTGCGTAATTCATTGAAATACGATGCCTAGTGTGCTGATTTTTCAATTGAATGCTCAGCTACAGTTTTTGAGATAGGATCAAATCCTTCAGCATCGTAGTCAGCATTGTTTTTCAAGTCTTCGTCGCTAATCCATTGAGGCAAGTAATCAAGTTCCACTCCAGGCTTGCTGAATTCGTGTGGCCCTCTGTGTACTTCGGGAATTGGTCCATCCCAGTTGCCATGTCCTGGATCGTCTACAGACCACTCAAGTGTGTTGCCTTCCCATGGGTTTCTACCCACTTTCTTGCCTTTGAACATGCTCACGAAGAAGTTATAAAGGAATATGAACTGAGCGCCAAAACCTATAATGGCTGCAACAGTCATGAATTTGTTTAAGTCAAGGAATACTTCAGCAAATTCAAACTCAGTGAACTGGTAGTATCTTCTAGGAACACCTGCCAGTCCTTGGAAGTGCTGAGGGAAGAATACGCAGTAAACAGAAATGAATGTGAGCCAGAAGTGAGCATAACCCAATTTCTTATCCATAATGCGTCCAAACATTTTCGGATACCAATGGTATACACCTGAGAACATTCCAAAGATTGCAGAAGCTCCCATTACAATGTGGAAGTGAGCTACTACGAAGTAAGTGTTGTGTAAGGGAATGTCTATGGCTGCGTTACCAAGGAAAATACCTGTAAGTCCACCACTGATGAACAGAGATACCAATCCAATGGCGAACAGCATACCGTTGGTAAGCCTAATATTTCCACGCCATAATGTGGCCAGATAGTTAAATGTTTTTACGGCCGATGGAACGGCAATGATCAGAGTTACAATCATGAAGACTCCCCCTAGGAATGGATTCATACCTGTAACGAACATGTGGTGACCCCATACAATGAATGAAAGCACCGAAATACCTAAAAGAGATATTACCATTGCCTGATAGCCAAATATTGGTTTACGTGCATTGGTGGTAATTACTTCAGATGTGATACCCAACGCAGGCATAAGAATGATATACACTTCAGGGTGACCCAAGAACCAGAACAAGTGCTGGAATAGAATAGGACTACCACCAGTTTGGTTAGTAAGTGCTTCACCTCCTATAAAAATGTCTGATAGGTAAAAAGATGTTCCAAAGCTTCTGTCAAAGATCAGTAGCAGTGCCGCTGAGAAAAGTACTGGGAAACTTAGCGTACCTAATATGGCTGTTAGGAAAAAAGACCAGATAGTAAGAGGCAGTTTGCTAAACGACATCCCCTTGGTTCTCATGTTAAGAATGGTAGAGATGTAGTTAAGAGCACCCATCAATGAAGATGCAATGAAAATGGCCATAGAAGCAAGCCATAAGGTCATACCTAGTCCTGATCCGGGGATTGCCTTAGGTAGGGCCGACAGGGGAGGGTATATAGTCCAACCCGCGGATGCAGGTCCTGATTCAATAAAGAGTGATACCAACATAATGGCACTTGAAAGAAAGAAGAACCAGTATGAAAGCATGTTAAGGAACGGAGATGCCATATCTCTTGCTCCAATTTGCAACGGAATCAAAAGGTTAGAGAATGTTCCACTCAAACCTGCTGTAAGAACGAAGAATACCAGAATGGTACCGTGCATGGTAACCAAGGCGAGGTATTTGTCTGGAGCAAGTACCCAAGCCTCACCGTTGTCCATTAAGTAGTTTCCAAAAAGACCTTTCAGGAAACTCATATCCATTCCGTCCCAACCAAGCTGTAAACGGAAGAAGATTGAGAGAAAACCACCAACGAAGCCCATGAAAATACCTGTAATAAGGTATTGCTTGGCAATCATCTTGTGATCCTGACTGAAAATGTATTTGCTGATGAAGCTTTCGTGGTGATCGTGTCCGTGAGCGCTCATTTACTTAATTTTTCGTGTTAAACTCCGTTAGGGGTTAAGCGTCAATTGGTTGTCTGATGAAGAAGTGTTGTTGCCGTAGAATGGTGCTTGACTATGCATCCATTCAACATAAGCGGCTTCGTCAATTACAAGAATCTCTTTTCTCATATTGAAGTGTGAAGCTCCACAGATTTGATTGCATGCCATTTCAAAGTTGAACTCTGGCTTGTTGATTTTTGATCTGAACTCTTCAGTAGTATAGATAGGCTCCAAATTGATTTCAGTAGGAGTTCCTGGCACGCAATACATCTGAGCTCTAAAATGAGGAAGAAGAGCAGCGTGCAGCACATCACGTGAACGTAGTCTCAGTTTCACCATAGCGCCCTTAGGAAGTACAAGTTCTGAACTCACAATGTCGTCTTGTGCGGCCGGATCTTTCGGGTCAAGACCTACTTCGTTAATTACACCTTTATCAGGGTCGAAGTTTAAGAGACGGTAATCAGCTTTACCAAGCTTGCCATCAGGTCCGGGGTAACGTATTTTCCATCCAAACTGGTAGGCATACAATTCTATTTCATAAGATTCAACATCTCTCGCGGTCATAGTTGTATTTACCCAAATCCTAAAACCAAACAACACCAAGACTGTAAGTGCAATCGCTGGAATGGTTGTCCATATAATTTCAAGCTTGTTGTTGTGTGGGTAATAAAGGGCTTTTTGGCCTTCTTTCTGACGGTATTGGAACACAAAGCCAAAAAGCAGAATCTGGGTCACAATGAATACAAAACCTGTAATGGCCGTAGTGATCCAAAGCATGTTGTCAATATCAATACCATGCTTTGAAGCCGCCGTTGGAAGGATGTAGTCTTTGTGAATCATGATCTCGTATGCAATACCGCCAAAGAAGACGATAAGAAACAAGACCATCAGTCGAGCATTTAAAGTGTTGTAGTCAGGTTCTTGTTCTTTTTCACCAGAAAGTTTGGTCAAGCCCTGGATCAGTTTCATGGACGTGGCCAAAACGCCAAGAAGTAAAAGAACGATTATTGTCAATAATAGGTAGAAGAGTGTTTTTGACCCTTCATCTCCATCACTGGTAGCGCCTTCTAGCTGGCTATCAAGAGCATAGGCTGAAGTTCGTTTCTCGTCAAGACCTTGTGGAGCCGGAGCTTCTTTCCACTCAGCGTCTTGAAGACCTTCAGTGCTTACCTCAGTTACCTGTGGTTCGTGATCCTCTTCGTGGTGCGAAGCCAACGAGGGAGGAGTCATCATACATACCAGAAAAAGTGCTAATACTGGGCTTAGCAGCCGGGAAAAGATTCTTTTACCCATCAAGTGAATTTTTGTTAAAAAACCTAACATTCCGTAAAAATGCTGTGCAAATCTAGAGGCTTTTATGAATTAAGTGAATCCTGTTTATTGAAATAATCAACCTTTTGTTTGCACTTAGATGGCCATTTTATTTAAAGGATTGTATATCAATATGAACATCTGCGCTTTTGTACTCTTCAGGATTGTTAGAACCAATTAATACAAGGCCGTGTTTTACATGGTTTTGCACATGTTCATTGTACCAATCAAAGCCTTCCTTGTCTAAATGTGAGCAAGGTTCATCGTATACTGAAATCAAATTCTTAAAAAATAAAACCAGGGACAACTTAACCCGCTGTTTCATTCCGGAAGAGTATTCTTTGATGGGAGTATCCTCAAATCTGGAAAGTCCACAGAGTGCCACCACTTCTTCAAGCTGAACTCTGGGCTGCTTGAATTTTGAATGAAAGCTCAAAAGCTCAGGAAAGGTGTATTCTTCAGGAATGTCAATATAAGGAGCTACATAGCCTACTGTTTGGTATATGTGTTCCTTCTTGTAGTTGGGGATTTGATACGTAATTTCTCCTTCGTCAGGATCGGTAATAGCAGCCAATACCTTTAGTAAAGTGGACTTACCACTTCCATTGGGGCCAAGTATCGCATAGGTCTTCTCTTGCTCAAATTGTGCAGAGAGGTTCTTGAATATGGTGTTGCGATTGTAGCGTTTGGCTAGGTTCCTAACGATTATTGTCATTTCGTGATCTAAAACCGCGCATAAGTCCTCTGGTAGATTTACCAATAAACTGCATGATTTCATCCTTTTCAGGAGAAGCAGGAAGTTCACCTTCTATTACCTGCAAGGCTTGAGAAGTATTGTAAGGCTTTACAAAGAGTACTCGGTAAATGTCGAGAATCCGATTGATTTGAGGGTTTTGATAGCCTCTTCTACGAAGTCCAATACTGTTGACCCCTACATAGGAGAGCGGAAAACGTGCAGCTTTTACAAATGGTGGTACATCCTTGTTAACAAGTGAGCCTCCCGCAAAAAAAGCATGGCTTCCCACCTTACAGAATTGATGTATGGCTGTCATTCCGCCAAGTATGGCGTAATCTCCAATTTCAATATGACCTGCCAGCGTTGAGTTATTGGCAAGAATGCAGTGGTCGCCAATAACACAGTCGTGCGCCACGTGCACATAGGCCATTAACAGACAGTTTTTGCCTATCACGGTTCTTTGACTGTATTTGGTACCTCTATTAATAGTTACATACTCTCTGATAACGGTGTTGTCACCAATTTCTACAGTAGAGTCCTCACCATCGAATTTTAAGTCCTGTGGTACGGCGCCAATAACGGCTCCTGGGAATATCCTACAATTCTTACCAATCTTGGTACCACGCATAATGTTAACATGCGGTCCAATCCACGTACCTTCAGCTATGGTTACGTCTTTGTCAATAGTAACAAAGGGTTCAATAACCACGTTTCGAGCTATTTTAGCCTGTGGGTGTACGTAAGCCAGGGGTTGATGCATCTGTTTAGCTTCTCTTTACTACGGCGGCCATTAATTCAGCCTCAGTAACCATTTTGTTACCTACATATATTTGACAATACATACTGCAAATACCCCTACGCACTGGTCGGGTTAATTGTGCTTTAATGATCATGGTATCGCCGGGAACTACTTTTTCCTTGAACTTGCAGTTGTCTACTTTCATAAAGTAGGTATCGTAGTTCTCAGGATCTTCTACATTACTTAGAATCATGACCCCGCCCGTTTGTGCCATGGTTTCTATTTGCAGTACTCCAGGCATTACAGGGTTTCCGGGAAAGTGTCCGCGGAAGAAAGGTTGATCAATAGTGACGTTTTTCACTCCAACTATGTGATTTTCCGATAGCTCAATCACCTTATCTACCAAAATGAAGGGATCTGCATGTGGAAGCAGCTTTTGTATTTCCAAATTGGTAAAAACAGGTGTTTTATTTGGGTCATATGGTGGAGCAGGTGGATTCTTCTTTTGCTTGATCCAAAGCTCTTTAAGCTTCTTGGCAAACTCCACGTTGGCTGCGTGTCCGGGACGGGCCGCCATGATATGCCCTTTTATGGGAGCACCCACCAAAGCAAGGTCGCCAATCATGTCGAGCAGTTTATGCCTGGCAGGTTCATTAAGGTGTCTTAGCTCTACATTGTTTAGTATGCCTTCCTCCTTAACTTCTATTTTATCCTTGTTAAGAAGCTTGGCCAAATCATCCAGTTCGTGCTCTTCTACCTTTCTGTCTACCACCACAATGGCATTGTCAAGGTCTCCTCCTTTTATCAGGTTGGCTCTTGAAAGTGCTTCAAGCTCATGTAAGAAGCAAAAGGTTCTGCTCGATGCAATCTCCTCTTCAAATTCTGACATGCTGGTTATAGAAGCATGCTGGCTGCCAAGAACAGGAGAGTTGTAGTCAATCATCACGGTCATTCTGTTCCCTGCTTCATAAGGCATGGCAATCATGTCTACGTGACGCTCAGGTTCAGAATAGCCCAAATTGGAATTGATTACCAAGTATTGCCTTTCAGCCTGTTGGTCAACAATACCTGCTTCTTTAATGGCCTCAACAAAAGGATGCGAACTACCGTCCATAATCGGTACTTCAGGGGCATCTACTTCAATAAGAACATTGTCCACCTGCATACCAACAAGTGCCGCTAGCAAATGTTCAATAGTACCTATTCGGGCTCCATCTTTTTCAAGAGTGGTGCCTCTTGAAACATCTACTACCAGGTCAACATCGGCAGGGATTATTGGTTTTCCCTCAAGGTCTACTCTTTGAAATTTAAATCCGTGGTTTATATCTGCTGGCTTTAGTTCCATATGAACGTTTAAACCAGAGTGCAAACCCACTCCAGAAACCTTAATTGGTTCCTTTAAAGTTGTTTGTCTATTATTTGTTGTCATGGGAAGAGTTCAGTTGTTCTATCTGCTTTTTCAATGATTTTAAATCCTGGTACATTTCAGGGAGTTTTCTTGTAACTGCCTGGATTTTTAAACTATGTACGTGTTCACTTACCGGGCGGCCGCTCCAGCCTTTACCTTCCACGGTAATAGATTTTCCTACTCCGGCTTTAGCACCTATTTGTGAGTATGCGGCAATTTTGATATGGCCAACAATTCCTGCCTGCCCTCCAATAAGGCTGTTTTTCCCCACTTTGGTACTGCCTGAGATACCAGCTTGCGCTGCCACCGCAGTGTTCTCTCCAATTTCAACGTTGTGGGCTATTTGAATAAGGTTGTCAAGTTTGGCGCCTTTTGAAATCCGTGTAGCATCCATTGTGGCTCGGTCAATAGTAGTATTAGCACCTATTTCTACATGATCTTCTACAATTACATGTCCCGTTTGAGGAACCTTAATGAAAGAACCATCTTCCTGAGGTGCAAAACCAAAACCATCTGATCCAAGTACGACACCAGAATGCAGTATCACATGATTCCCCACCCGGGTATTGCTATAGCATTTTACACCTGAATATAAGAGGCTATTGTTTCCAATTTTTGAATGGTCTCCTATATAGCTATGCGGGTAAATTTGACTACCATCACCTACGGTAACATTTTCGCCGATATAGGCAAAGGCACCTATGTAAACGTTGTCTCCAATCTTGGCAGAATCAGCTATATACGAAGGTTGTTCAATACCTGTTTTTGCAGGTCGTTGCATATTTTCAACCTGCTGTAATAGACTTGAAAAAGAAGTATAGACATCTTCCAGGCGAATCAATGTAGCCTTAGTGCCATTTGCAGCCATATCCTTACTCACCAAAACTACTGAAGCCTTGGTGCTTGAAAGATATTTCTCATATTTAGGGTTAGCAATGAAGCTAAGAGATCCTGCAGATGCATCCTCAATGGGGGCCAGTTTATGAACCTTGGTTTGGGGGTCACCTTCCAATTCTCCTTGCAAGAGCGCGCTGATTTCAGCCGCTGAAAATTCCATCTAAGAAAGGATTAGTGATTTAGGGAAGCAAATGTAGTGCTTTTGGACTTGTTTGGTCAGCACATTCAGGTCGTATTGCTTGGAGGCTTCTACAAAATCCAACAGTTTTCCATTCTTGAAATTAATCTTAATTGCACTGTTCTCATTTTGGTAAGTGGTATTGCTTACTTCCCCTGAAAACACGCAATTATGAAGCATTTCATCTTCGAGCCCTAGTTGCCTTTGCGCTGCCTTTTGAACGGTATTAAAGTATGCATGGTCAGTAGGTCCGTTTCTCAACTCTACTTTCAACAGGTTTCTGTTTACCAGCATACTGCTGAGCTCAGACAGGACGGTATCTTCTACCGTGGTCCACTGCTTACATGCAGTCATAACGTCGTAGTCGTCCAGCTTTGAAAAAAGCTCCAGTCCATCTTCCTCTTTTAATTTGTCTATATGAATACCTCTGAGTATTTCATTAAAGTAGGGACTGCTTGAAACAAGCTCCTGTTTCTTTCGCAATTCATGGGCTCTTTTCAATACTTTGACAAGAATCATTTCACTACATATAACCGTCTTATGTAAGTACACTTGCCAATACATAAGGTTGCGGGCTATGAGAAATTTCTCTATGCTGTAAATTCCTTTTTCGTCAACAACCAACTCATCGTTGACCACATTCATCATTTTAATGATGCGATCTGAGCCAATTACTCCTTCAGACACTCCCGTATAGAAGCTATCGCGTCGTAAATAATCCAGGCGGTCAACATCAAGCTGACCGGATACCAATTGGCAAAGGAATTTCCGCGGATATTGACCTTTAAATATTTCAATGGCCAGGTTCAATCTACCGTTGAGTCGCTTATTGAAGTATTCCATAAACAACAGGGAGATGTCTTCATGCGTACCACCTACAATAATCTTGTTCTCCAGAGCATGTGAGTATGGGCCATGACCAATGTCGTGCAACAAGATGGCGAGTAAGGCACCTTCTACCTCTTCTTCGCTAATTTCAACTCCACGCGATCTAAGGCTGTCCAGTGCTTCATTCATCAAGTGGACGGCACCCAGTGTATGGTGAAACCGGGAGTGATGTGCCCCAGGGTAAACAAGGTCGGTAAGACCTAATTGCTTGATTCGTCGAAGCCTCTGAAAGAATGGGTGTTCAATAATCTCAAAAAGAATGTCTCTGGGAATACCCACAAAGCCATAAACGGGGTCATTGAATATTTTAATTTTGCCCAATATGTACTATTTATACCGGTTTGCGGTTAGGTCCATTGATTGGCAAAATAAATCAAACAAAGTATAAACTGTCAAGAACACTGAATGCGAAAAGTTAGAATTCTCTGGGCCGACGATGAGATTGATCTCTTGAAGCCCCACATCATGCTCTTGGAGCAAAAAGGATATGAAGTAAAAACTGCTCTCAGCGGTGATGACGCTATTCAAATGGTTGAAGAATCAGAGTATGACGTTATTTTCCTGGATGAGAATATGCCTGGTCTCACGGGCTTAGAGGCTTTGGCCGAAATCAAAAGAAATAAGCCTTCCATACCTGTCGTCATGATCACAAAGAGTGAGGAAGAGTATTTAATGGATGATGCCATAGGTTCTCAAATCACTGATTACCTGATAAAGCCGGTGAATCCCAAGCAGATTATTCTTTCTCTCAAGAAAATAGTGGACAGTTCAAGGCTCATAAGTGATAAGGTAACGTCTAGTTATAGGCAGGATTTTATGGAGCTGAGTTCAAGGGTTAACGATAGGTTGGAATTTGATGAGTGGAAAGCACTCTACAAGGATTTGGTATACTGGGAGCTTGAGCTAAGTAAGTCTAAGGAAGAGAGCATGCAGGAAATCCTGCTAACTCAAAAGCAGGAGGCCAATCAAAACTTTTGCAAGTACATTACACAGAACTATGAAGACTGGGTGGCGGATCCTGATGATTCTCCCATAATGTCTTATAACCTCTTTGCTAAAAGAGTAGCCCCACACCTTCGCCGAAATGAAAGGCCAACAGTGATGTTGCTGATAGACAATCTTCGTTTTGACCAATGGAAATTCCTGGAAACATCAATAAATGACTTGTTTAGGGTAGTAAACGAAGATTTGTACTGCGCCATTCTGCCCACGGCTACCCAATATGCGAGAAATTCAATTTTTGCCGGACTAATGCCATTGGACATTCAAAAGCGTTTTGGCAAATTATGGCTCAATGATGACGATGAAGGAGGTAAAAACACCAATGAAAGAGAATTTCTGGCTGACCTACTCCAGCGTTTGAGGCTGGATATAAAATTCAGTTATGAGAAAATCACAAAACTGGATGCCGGAAAGGCTTTGGTAGACAAGGCAAAGAGCCTGGTAGACAATAATGACCTAACGGTAATAGTCTATAACTTCATAGACATGCTTTCGCACGCACGTACTGATATGGAAGTAATCAAAGAATTGGCAGAAGATGAAGCTGCCTATCGTTCACTTACTTCCAGTTGGTTCGAACATTCTCCACTGAGAGATATACTGGAAGTTCTGAGTAATATGGACATTAACCTGGTGATCACCACAGATCATGGTTCTATACGTGTAAAGAAACCCGTTCAAATTGTGGGTGATAGAAACACCAGCACCAATTTGCGCTATAAGATGGGAAGAAACCTTGGATACAATTTCAAGGATGTCATTGAATTTAGAGATCCTGCTAAGGTGAAGCTTCCAAAATCGAACATTAGCAGCTCTTATGTAATGTCAAAACCTGAAGATTACTTTGTTTATCCCAACAACCAAAACTACTATGTGAACTTCTACCGCAATACCTTTCAGCACGGTGGAGTAAGTATGGAAGAAATGTTGGTTCCCATAATAGACCTTACCAGGAAATAGAAGTGCGTTTACTTTTTGAAAAGGTATATGGAGTTGACCAAATCGATTCTGTAGCCCAATCTTTACTTCCCATCTTGAAAGAACATGGAAATGTCCTTTTTAAAGGGGAAGTAGGCGCTGGAAAAACCACCATCATCAAGTCTTTGGTATCACTTTTAGGAATATCCAATGCAGTTACCAGTCCAACGTTTGGACTGGTAAACGATTATGAAGGAAAAGGTGTACGCATTCACCATTTCGATCTGTACAGAATTGATGATTTGCAAGCTCTTCTCAACATAGGTTGGGAAGATTACTTGCTAAGCGGTAATTGGCTCTGGGTTGAATGGCCTGAAAAAGTGCCAGATGCCTTTGACGATAGTTTTTTACTGCTCGATCTAAGAAAAACCGAATTGGAACAAGTACGGCAGCTACAATTGTTTGAGTTGTAAATACAGTGGTGGTAGACCAGTTAATTGGCAAATAATAACACTTCTCCTGCAGTGCCCTTAAGCTTTAATTCAATGTTGTCGAGTTCGTAGGTCTCGGCACTCTTAATCAACTCCAGAATCTTAAGTGCATCGTCATCGTCACAACAAGCCTCGGTGCAGGCGGCAGTGGCGAATGAAATCTCTTTTCCGTCTTTTTCACTAAATGTGCCAAAACAAGTGTTAACGTTCATTTTGTAGGTGTACTCGGCTTCTGTGAAGTTTAAAATATAATTGGTTTGAGTAACAACCTGACTGCCGCCAGTCTCGGTATAATAGTCTACAATCCAGTCTACTCCACGCAGTTTTGTATCTTCAGAAGAATTACAAGCCGCAAGTGCGATGATTACTAAGCCATACAGAAAACGTTTCATAAAACTCAATTTGAACAGGAACGGCCTTTTTGTGGCAAGGTTGCGCCACAAATTAAACTAAGCGAAGGCTTATTTTTGAAAAGATCTAAGCAAAAGAATTTGGAAGAGCAGAAGTCAGGATTTAGGGAGTTGGCCAAGAAAGCAATTATTCAACCCAAAGAAAGCTTGGTAGAAGTTCAAAAAAGTAGTGGGGGGCTTAAAATCGGAGTACCAAAAGAAACATCAAATCAAGAAAGAAGGGTTGCCCTTTCCCCTCAGGCTGTACAGCTTATTTCTGCTCATGGGCACCAGGTAGTTTTTGAATCAGGAGCTGGCGACAATGCAAAATTCTCCGATCATGACTACTCTGAAGCAGGGGCCCAGGTAACGCGAAATACCAAGGAAGTTTTTGAATGTCCTATTGTTATTAAAGTAGCATTCCCTACCTACAAGGAAATAGAGATGATGAACCATGGGCAGATAATAATGTCAGCATTGCATGCCCAAATGATGGATAAAAATTGCCTTGACTTATTAATGAAGAAGAAAGTAACGGCCCTGGGGTTTGAACTTCTTAAAGATGAGTCTGGTGGATATCCAGTCGTGCAATCGATGAGCGAGATTGCCGGGGGAGCATCGGTCCTTATAGCTTCAGAATACTTATCCAATATTAAACATGGAAAGGGAGTTATGCTTGGCGGTATTTCAGGTATTCCGCCTTCGGAAGTGGTGATTTTAGGCGCAGGTACTGTAGGTCAATATGCCGCAAGGGCTTCTATGGGACTGGGAGCAATGGTCAAAGTGTTCGACAACAATGTTTCCAGACTAAAGCGTTTACTCAATGGAATACATTCCCCCATTTTTACCAGTATCGCTCACCCCAAAGTACTATCAAATGCGTTGCGTACAGCTGATGTGGTTATTGGTGCCGTGCGCGGGATCAAAGGAAGAGCCCCCATATTGGTTACTGAGCAAATGGTGCAAAGCATGAAAGCAGGCTCAGTTATAGTAGATGTGAGTATTGATCATGGAGGTTGTGTAGAGACATCGGAGTTGACGAATCACAACGATCCCATTTTTGAGAAATATGACGTGATTCACTATGGAGTACCCAACATTCCCTCAAGAGTAAGCCGAACCGCCAGTTATGCCCTTTCAAATGTATTCTCAAATTTAGTAGTGGACATAGGGAGAATAGGAGGTTTTAAAAACTACCTCTGGGAGAAAGACTACGTGAGGGAAAGTGTGTATTTGTACAAGGGCTTGTTAACAAATGACTTCTTAGGCCAGAGGTATGGAATGCAGGCGCGAGACCTCAATCTTATTATAGCTTCCATGCTTTAAACCATAGTATGAACTTGATAGAATTCCATGTTCCTACCATTGTAGCATTGGCAGGAGAGCTGAAGGCAGATAGCAAACCGAAATGGGGGAGTATGAGCGCCGCCACAATGCTTGGCCACCTTGTAGATATTGCCCGGATAAGTAACGGCAAGCTAAAAGTAGATTTTGCCAACAAACCAGAGCATTTGCCTAAACTGAGGCACATATTGTATAAGGATGCTCCATTTCCTGAAGGTTTTGCTGCACCCGCTCAGATAGAAGAGTTAATCAAATCCGCAAAGCCACAACAAGAACTTTCCTACTTGGTAGAAAGGCTCCAAGAAGAGCTGAGTGCTTTTGACAGTCATTTTGTAAAGGAAGGGCAGAAGGAAGTAAACGCAGTTTTTGGCCCTTTAGATAAGAATGATTGGGTCCAGTTTCATAGAAAGCACATTTCACATCATCTAAGCCAATTTGATCTTTGGAAGTACGATTGAGCATATACCTTCTATTATAGAATAAAAAAAGCCGCTACAAACTTGCAGCGGCTCATATATGTTCAAGGGCTTCTTTTGGTAACTCTTACTTACCTACTTTGGCCATTGCTTTCTTTCCCAGTTGTACAAATGCTTCAGCTGAACGTGCACCTTCTGTTTTCAAGAGTACGGTACCTTCATTGTCTACATAGAGAAGTGTAGGATAAGCTCTAACCTTGTACTTCCTGGCTATTGAAACTCCTTCACCGTGCTCTGCATCTGACTTAACGCAAATGAAATTTTCATTATAGTAAGAAGCTACGTCGGCATCTGTAAATGTATATCGAGACATCATTTTGCAGGGCCCACACCAAGTGGTGTACACATCAACGAAAATGGGTTTGTTTTCAGCTTTAGCCTTGGCCTTGGCTTCTTCCCAACTTCCGTGAAAGAACTCAATACCGTCTCCTCCTTTTGCTGCTGCCTCAGCCGATGGGGTTGTGTCTAGAATGAAGGCACTTCCTAAAAGTGCGATGGCGAATATTGCTAGTGTGAGTCTCATATGCGATTTGGTTTACGGTTGTCTTACATTACGTCTCTTGCAAAGGTTCGCAATTTCAACTTTAAAAAAGTACTGTTAACATTTAGTTTGATAGGTAATTTATGATTCTAAGCTCCTATGAGGCCTTTAAAGGAAGTTACTTAACATTCTTTTTGCTTTTTTGAGATATGAATTTGCCCAGAAAAATGTAAGTGGTGTAGTCTGGAGTGTACAGTGTTGCTGTTCACATCAGTAGGATGTTGCCTCATGCGGTTAGTGAGAGTTTGATACCTTATATTGGAAGAACAGAAAGTTTAAACGTTTCATCGGCAGTTTTTACACGGATTTGTGAAAAGTTTTTATTTGTAAAATGTAATTCTGTTCTGCCAATCGTCTTATGGTTAAATCACTTTTCAGAAAGCTTAAAACCCTCAAAGGCCAAGAGCCGCTCTCTGAGCTCAGCGATTTAGAGCTTGTAGAGAAGTACCAAAAGATGAAAAACGCGGAATGCGTGTCGGAACTAATGCAGCGATACTCGAAGCACATAGCAGCTTATGCCTGGAAAAATATGGGAGATGAAGCCGATGTTGAAGATTTTGTTCAAGATGTTTTTGTAAAGCTTAGCGAGAAATTGAGTTCTGTGAGCATTGAGAATTTTAGGTCTTGGTTATACGCATTTATGAAAAACCACCTTACTGATAAAAGAAGAAGGGAAAAGCTTCTAGAGTCATTTAAGGGAAGAAAGCCTACAGAACCCACCTCATTAAACGGCGTGGAAACTGTTGAGAAGCAAATGGATCAGGTACATCTGCTAAAGGCACTTGACGATTTAAAGGAAAATGAACAAAAGTGTCTGGAAATGCTCTTTTTTCAGGAGTGCTCCTACGCCGAGATTATGGTCCAAACAGGATTGACATTCAACCAAATTAGAGGACTCAAAGACAGGTCTTTGAAAAAGTTGAAAATTAAGTTGACACCGATCTATAAGAGTTAGCCCATGGAACTGAGTCATAAAAAAATAGCGGCCTTTCTTAAGAACGAGCTTCCGAGTGAAGAAATGGACCGAATCAATGAGCACTTGGCAAGTGATCCGTTAGACGCAGATATGGTGGCTCATATAGCGGATGCTATAGAAGCGGGAGAATCAATTGAAAGCCTTGAAACCAAAGCAAAGCAGGTAGAACGCCTTGCCTTTAGAGCCAATACCAAATCCAGTGTCGGTACACGAAACATTTGGAAGTACGCGGCTGCAATTTTAATTCTATTGCTTCCGGGGCTTTATTTTTTGACCGAGAGACCCAATAATGATGCACTGTACGCAACGTATTTTAGCCCATACAAAGATGTGATCACTGTAAGGGGAAGTATTGAGAATTCCTGGAACGCGGTAATGGAACATTACAATAAGGGTGATTACGAAGAGGCTAAAGACCTAATGAATAACCTGGACAGCACGGAGAAAGCGGAGCCCCTCTTTCAACTTTATCTGGGCATTACACAATTGGGTACCAATCAGGTTTCAGAAGCGCAGCGTACGTTTTCCTTATTAGTTGCTAATAAAGAGAACCTATATTTAGAACATGCTCGATGGTATTTATCACTCACTTATTTAAGACTGGGAGATACAGATGAGGCCAAAGTAGTATTGAGAAACTTGTCAGATTCATCGACCTTTTATGAAGAAAAGGCTCAGCAGTTGCTTTCGGCTATAGACTAGGCGGCCTGTTTTCTCTTTCTGGTTGTTAGTCCTATGGCAAGTGCAATGGCCAGGCCAATAAAAAGTCCCATCCAAACAACACTCGAATTTTCTTTGGAAATGACGGCATCAGATGCTCCGACATAGGTTATGCCCGACCAATAGAAAGGAGCTGCGGTGGCATTATCTGTTGTAGATAGAAAGTCTAGTTTAGCAATTCTCAGCGCCTCACTAAAGGACTTTCCTTTCGCTATGTTTTCAAGACAAGTTCCTACAACTTCAGCTGTCACAGCGTCAGGACTTGACCATAAGGTAAGGATAGCGTTTTCGCAACCAGCGTAAGCAAAGCCATATCCCAGGTTGATAAAACCGTCTCCGGTTTGTAAGCTGCCTTTTCCTGAATTACATGCACTCAAAACAGCGAGTTGCGAGTTAAGCTCTTTACTTACCAGTTCATACAAGTGAAGGTTGCCATCAGAGCTTGCCGACGGATGCAATACCAATTTGCTCTTCATCGGGTTTTCCAGGTCTGACTCAGCATGAGTAGCAAAATGTAGGATGTTGGCTTCTTTGGCATAAAGACCAAAATTTTCCTCAGTGGCACTTTGTTCTGTGAAAGTTTTTGATGAGCCAAAGAGCTGTGAAACTTGTTCAGTTTCTTCTAGTGCTTTCGACAGAAAAGGGTATTCTTCATTTTTAGAGAAACTGCGCCCCATAGAGAGAACTTCAATGGGTAGTTTTTGAACTTGTTTTTCGGCTGACTGAAACAAGAAGTTCGCTGAAAGAGATACCGTGTGTAAATGACGCTTAATTGCGAAAGGTACTTCATTGTAGGAGCCACTGCTTAAGGAGTCGGTGAGTAAGGCATCCCATGGAATTACATACAGGTTTTCGTCAGGGACTAAGAGTAGTTGTTCTTTACTGGATGTAAGTTCATCCTCTACCAGAATATGGTAGAGTCTGGCTGCATATGCTTTATATGACTCAAGGTTTTGATCAAGAATAGAAGTGTTTAGTTCATCAATCCACTCATTTAGATGCCTGTTTATACCAAGCGCTTTTAAGCGACAATCAGTTTTGCTGACCGAAAGTGAATAGGTTTTTTCCAAACCTTGAAAATAGAAGATGGCTGTTTGATTAGAGGTAAGTTGCCTCCTAACTTCAGTTATAGAAATGGACGGTGGGTTGTACAAGTAATCGTAGAAGGAGCGATGGTTTTTCTTAAGTTCGATATTGGTGGTAATGAGCGCCTGACGCATCCTGGCCAGTTGCTGTTCAATTTCCTCCTTTTTGCCACTTTCTTTGGCACTTTGGTATTCCTTCTCAAGTTGTGCAATACTTGACTTGAGTTCAATGAGTTGGTCAAAAAAGCCATTTTCAAGCCCCCAATAGTCTTCATCTTTTGAATCTCCTGCCAGCTTTAAACGCAAGTTGAATACTTTCACCTTATCGATGGCATTAAATAAGTCGGAGATTTCCTTGTTGGTCAAGGGCCGCATTTCAGAAATAAGAAGGCTCCATTTCACCAGGTCGCTTGCTACATTCCTCATCTTCTCCTTATACCGTAACTGTTCTGAACTTGACGAGAAAAAGCCTACAAGCTCATATTTGGTATAAAAAGATCTATAGCTTTCGCGAATGGCCAAAATTAGAGAAGTGCTGTCCTGGTTTAGTTGGTACTGGTCTATGTATAAATGACATTTCAAGTCAGTCACCATGTTCATGTTGGATGAAACTTCGTAGGGCTTATCAGGATTCCCTGTTTCAAAGAGCTGAGCTGCTAATTCAAGTGTGCTTTCGGCTTGATCAAACTGTTTCAGGTCAAGGTAAACTCTGGCCAGCAAGCAGTACCTGTCTGAAAGCGCCGTTTTCCTTATGTTATGATCTTTTAAACATTCAATGGAGAGCATCGCAAACCTTTCGGCCTGTTCATAAGCATCAGTTTTCAAATAAAACTCTGCCAATGAACGTGAAGCGGCACTTTTGTTTAGGGCCGTGGTGTGATTGGAAGAAGGCGTTTGTTCAATAATTTGGGCAAGCAGTTGCGCCTCCTGTTCTGCCGAATCTTGTTTGTTCAGTTCAAAATAAATAAGAGGTCTGCGTTGCAGGCACATGAATTTTTGATACGGTTCAAAGGATTCGAAATCCACTTTCATTCTAGTGGTCCAGTTGGCTGCTTTCTGAAACTCCTTGTTAACATAGGCAACAGAGGAGAGCGCGTATAGAAAGGTGCCTATCTGTTGATAGCTACCAATGGCCCGGCTCACTTTTAAGCCTTCCTTTAGGTAGTACTTGGACTGATCTCTTTCATCAATGAGGTCATACAAGTGGTATTGACCGTACAGGCAGGTGGCAAGCCTGTAGGAAGGGTCACCATAGGTTTTTCTGCAGTATTCCAGCTTCTTCTCGCTGCTAAGAATAGCTTCATTGTATTTGCCCAGTATCGTATAGTATTCAGTCTTGAGATTGTACAACGCATATTGTTGCCGGTAATTATCAGACTGTACATAATCTTCAATGCTGTCAATGGCCGCTTTTGCAAGGCTAAGTTGTTTACTATTTCGATAACAATGGAAAAGAGAAAAATAAGAGCCAATGAACAGGTTGCGATCAAAAGTCTCGGTTCTACCAATCTCGAGCCCTTTAATGTAAACTTCAATAGCCTCTTTATATTGATCCTTACTTCGTAAAATATCGCCATAACGCAGGTACACTTCATGCGTTTTGTTGATACAGGAATCCCTATTGTTTTTACAAAGCTCAAAAGCAGTCTCCAAAAATTTTGAAGCAGTATCATGTGCAGATGCAACTCCAATGCTCCTTCTTTTTAGATAGATGCCTCTACCAAAGGATATGTACTGATTGATTTCGCTGGTAATCCATCCTTGTTTTTTGTAAAAAGACATTGCCTCTCGAAACGTGGCAAGGCCTATGAAAAAAGAGTCCTTTTGTACTACTTGCACCTCAGCCCGCTTCAATTGCATCTTTACCATTGACGGTTTTTGACCGAAACAGACTATAGTACACAAGGCGAAGAGCAAAGACAGGGGCAAGCGCTTAGAAAACGATTGCGTTAATGACCAATTCACTAAGCCAAATATAGGGCGCCCCTAAGTGATGCTTTGAAGGAAATGGCATGAAAAAAATGTAATCGCACAAGCTCATTCGTCCTATGTGCTGAATGGTTGAATTATGGTGAGATTTTTCCTTCTAAGCGTGAGTTTGTTGGTAGCCCTGATAGGCGCTTCACAGTCTCATGCTCCCACAGTTCCGCTCTACTTACATAGTGGAACGAAGCAGCTTACAAGAAATATTGAAGAACTGCAGCTTCTCAATGTGTTAGCCAGGTCCAATACCTATGAAGGAGTGATGTGGGCCGTAATACAATTTGACCAGATTCCTGATGAAGAGCAACGTAGAAATTTAAAGTCTGAAGGAATTCAACTTTTAGAATACTTACCTAAGTACGCCTATCTGGCGGAAATCGTGCTACCTGTAAAGCAAAGGGCTCTCGTTTCCTCAAACGCAAGAGCCCTTTATTTCCTGGAGCAATCAGATAAAATAGCATCCCGCTGTTTTTCTAATGAACCAGGAGATCAACTTATGATCTGGTACTATGAGAGCATGGCTCAGAGCGATGTCACTGAAGCTCTTTTAGACCAGGGAATAGATGTTATTCCGACTTTCCATCGGAACCTGGGATGTTTCACCGTCACTTACGATAGGCAATTGGTTGAAGCTCTTGCTCAAATTCCATTCATATACTATGTGGAAAGCGGCCATAGTATGCCAATTTCGGACATTCATGAAAACCCCAATACTAACCGTTCAAACGCTATAAACACCACAGGCTTTAGTGGGGCTAACAACTTAACCGGTAAGGGGGTTACGGCGCTGATTGTCGATGGTGGAAAAATTGCACCACATCTGGATTTAAGCCAGCGAATTACCAACTTCCATAGCAGCAATTGGGGGAGTTACGGAGAGCATGCAGAACTGGTTTCAGGTGTTTTAGGAGGTGCTGGAAGTTTAGACCCATACAACAGGGGCGTAGCCTATAAAACAAAGTTCTATACCATGAAGTCGGGCTACCTGCTGAATCATATCGAAAGCTTCTATGACTCCTACGAAGTAAGAATCTCCAACAATTCCTACGGAGCCAGATTCCCTTCTTATGGACAGTACACTAGTGAAAGCAGGGCGATTGACTTAATAATCAATGATAAAAAGGAATACTTACACTTCTCTTCTGCGAGCAATTTCGGAAGTGAAACCTATATGCACTATCCTCAGTCTTTCCACACTCTAAATGAGGGGTTTCAGGCTGGAAAGAACACGATGGTGCTTTCCAATGTTTCTATATACGATACTATTATGCCCAGCTCTAGTAGGGGGCCGGCTAAGGATGGAAGAATTAAGCCTGAGTTTTGTGCCAATGGCAGCCATATCAATTCGGTGTCACGGGGTAATGACTATGTTTATGTCGGTGATGGTGGAACAAGTTCAGCCACGCCCTCGACAGCAGGTGTTGCTTCACTATTATCTGAGCAATATTACCGTACGCACAGTGCATGGCCACATGCAGCTTTAATGAGAAATTTGCTTGCCAATACAGCCGACGATCTGGGTAATAATGGTCCCGATTTTACCTACGGATACGGAAGAATTAACGGCAGAAGGGCACTTGACCTTTTAAATTCATCCAATTACATTCTCGATTCCGTAGGTAATGGTGTTACTGAAACTTTTACAATTAGTGTACCCGCTGGTCTGGGGCAATTAAACGTAATGCTTACCTGGAACGATCCCGCAGCAAATGCTTTGGCCTCCAGAGCATTAGTCAATGATCTGGATGTTGAAGTAATAGCTCCTACATCTGCCGTATACCGACCCTGGATTTTGAAACACAGCGCCACAGATGTAGAAGATGCGGCTTTAACCGGACGGGACAGCATTAATAATATGGAGCAAATCACTGTGTATGGACCGCAATCCGGTACCTGGACAATAAGGGTTAAAGGGCATACAGTGACTTCAGGTAAACAACATTTTTACCTTACCTACGAAGAGTTGGAGTCAGATATTACCGTAAGCTATCCTTACGCAGCAGAAAGGTTTGAACCCAATCAAACTTTTCTTATCCGATGGGATGCCTATGACCTTTCGGGTAATGCATTTACCCTTGAGTACACTACCAACAATGGGAATAACTGGACCATGATTGATAATAATGTAGACAAAGACCTACGCTTTTATGAGTGGACTACCCCAAATGTATCATCTGGCAACTGCAAAGTAAGAGTGAGTCGAAATGGTACAAGTACAACTGATGAAAGTAATGCACCATTCACCATTGCCGACAGACCCAGTGGATTGATAGCAACTTCTTTGTGTCAGGACTATGCACAACTCAAATGGGAGTCTGTAACAGGAGCCCAGAGCTATGACATATGGTATTTGGATACCGTGATGAAGGTACTAAGAACGGTAAATGATACGACTGACACCGTGGCTCTACATGCAGATCATAATAGAAATTGGTTCGCTGTGAGCGCCAATTATGTAGGTTTTAAAGGGCAACGAGCCAATTCAAAACGCCCGGTTGAAAACAGTTCAAATGCCTGTCCCTATGCATATGACCTAGCTGTTCTTGACCTGGTGTCACCCCTAGCGGGTAGAAAAGACTATGCTGATGAACTGAGTTCTACTCAATCAATAACAATGCGTTGTGTAAATAACGGAACCAGCGCTATTTCGAATTTTAAGCTGCATTACCATGTGGTAGGAGGAAGCGCCGTATCTGAGACCTATACAGGAAGTTTAGCCTCTGGAGATACCCTGAGTTATACTTTCGTTAATACAGCCGATTTATCATCAGTTGGTTCTTATCTAATTGATGTTTGGACCAGCCACTCCAGCGATACCAAAAGGCAGAATGATTCTCTCAAAGGCGTCGAAGTACAACAGCTCTCTAACCCCGTAGTGAATTTACCTTATTACGAAAGCTTTGATGCATTGGCCGTTCCCGAAGCCAGTACCGAATCAGTTAAAGGGATAGCGCAGTATCCGGCAATTGATTTTGATACAGACGCCAATGGGCGAATGCGCCTGGCAAGTGGTAAGGGGGTATACCTGGAGTCTCAGTCGACATCAAAAAATGCAGTCAATTATTTGACTTTTAATCTCAACCTGGCAGCTTACTCAAATAAAACCATTGGTTTCAAATTTGACTGGACTCAGTTTTCAGAAAGCAGACACAGTAATGATAAACTCTGGATACGCGGTTCTGATACTATGCCCTGGATAGAGGCATTGGACTTGTACACTGTTTTTGGAGGGTACTCAAAGAATGATAATGTTCAACACGGGCCAGTGGTGCATATCTCTGATATATTGGCTCAGAACAACCAATCACCCACTAAAACGACTCAACTGCGCTTTGGTCAGGAAGACAATGGGGTGTCGGTAAAGACCCAATTTCCAAACGTTGGCACTGGTGGTGTTTTATTGGACAACCTGGAAATTTTTGAAGTAGGACCCGATATTGAATTGGCCTCATTTGATGCACCTACTTATTACAACTGTGGTTATGCCAGTTTTTCACCATTTGTAGCCACCATTCGCAATAAGCATCATCAATCACAAACCGGAGCTAAGGTGCATTTTCAATTAGACAATGCCAATGTTAAAACCCACACCTTTGGAGCAATTGCCGGACAATCCACTAGTACCCATTCTTTTACACCATCCGCCATAGTTCCAGGTTGGCATACTGCAAGGTTTTGGACTGAATTTGCCAGCGACACCATCCCTGAAAATGATACAGCCGCTATTACCTTTTTCAATTCGCGAAAGGTGAAGTTTTTTCCGTACACACAAGATTTTGAAACGGACAATGGTGACTGGTGGACGGATGGCCAAAACTCAAGCTGGGAATGGGGAAGCCCGAGCTCAACAGATATTACCTCAGCGGGAAGTGGTGCCAAATGCTGGGCAACGCGACTTAGTGGTATTCACAATGCTTATGAGTACAGCTACCTGAACTCACCGTGCTTTGAAACCAATAACCTAAAAAACAATGATGCTATACTTGAAGCGATGGTCTTTGCTGACAGTAGGAGAACATGGATAGAATACACAAACGACAACGGAATAACATGGACTAAACTGGGAGCCCACGGAGAAGGAAGCAATTGGTACAATGATGAAGATGACCATTGGGATGGCAGTTTCAGGGGATGGCATAGGGCCTATTATGAAGTGCCCAATAGTATTGTGCGCACCAACGACCAGATTATGTTCCGCTTTGTGTTTAGTGCAAATGATAATTTTAACTGGCAAGAAGGTTTTGCCGTTGATAGTTTCTCCTTTAAGGTACTCAACCAAGATCTTGAACTTATTTCCCTAAATGGCCCTTCAACCAGATGTGGCATGACGGATGAAGAACGAGTGACTATTGCCGTAACCAATTTGTCAAGCAAGCAAACTACCTGGGCGCCTGTACGCTATACTGTGAATGGAGGTCCTGTAATAAAGGACTCAATAAGCCAGATAGGTGCTATGGACACCGTATATCATGATTTGAGAGGGGGCGTTGACTTTAGTGCTCCTATTGAGTATAACCTGGATATCTGGATGGAATCTGACCTTGACAGAACAAGGGTAAACGACTCGATAACCGATTTTAAATTTACCTCAAAGCCTCAAATCTCCAGCATCCCTTACGGAGAATCCTTTGAAAGCAATATTGGAGGTTGGCATGCTGAGGGAGTGGATGCTTCCTGGGAGCATGGGAGTGCTGATCCGAATCAACATCCCAATACCGCACCTGATGGAACCAAATTGTGGGCTACCAACCTTTCCGGAAGCCATGAAGCAGGAGAAGTATCTTATCTAGTGTCGCCATGCTTTGATGTCAGAGGTATTGAAAGTGATCCATATTTTGAGTTTCATACGAAATACAATCTTAGGCCTAGCGCAAAGTTTTATATAGAATACAGTGAGAATGGTTCCAATTGGAGTAAACTGGGAAGCCAGGGTAGTGGTCTTAATTGGTACAACCATTCATCTCATTTCTTCTCTGGAACTCAGTCTAACTGGACCAAGGCCCGATGGCAGTTGGCGCTTAATGCTGTTACCGACAGCTCGTCATTACAATTCAGGTTTGTTTTTGAGAACGATGTAAATGATCTTTCAGCCACAGAAGGGATTGCCATTGATTATGTAAGGCTTTATGAGATAAGAAATGATTTAGAGCTAACACAAATTACAAGCCCAGAGAGCGGTTGCGGATTGGGAAACTCTGAGGACGTAATTGTTCAGGTAAGAAACAACAGTTCTGCCGTTCAAAACAATGCCACAATATATTTCAGCGTCAATGGTGGAGCCATTCAGTCCAAGACGCTCTCTTCTATTAATGCAGGTACCACCAGTACTATAACGCTCAGTAGCAATATTGACTTTAGCTCTTCGGGTCTTTATGAACTAAAAACCTGGGTATCGCACAGTACTGATACTTATAGAGACAATGATACATTGGTCTTTTCGTTCCTGCGCTCCTCGGCAATTTCCAGTTTTCCCTATAAAGAAGAGTTTGAGACTGATAATGGAGGGTGGTTTAGTACCGGCACAAATGTCAGTTGGGATTGGGGAGTTCCTTCCGCTGCGCCCATTACAACTGCAGCTTCCGGGCAAAAAGCTTGGGTAAGCAATTTAACGGGTAACCATAATGCCAACGAGCTTTCTTATTTACATAGTCCTTGCTTTGACGTGGATGCTTTTACCGGAGAAGCCCATGTTTCCTTTCACTACTACAGGTACCTGCCATCAAATGCTTCCGTATGGCTAGAGTATTCAGATGACGATGGGAATGTATGGAAGACCTTAGGTACCCTGGGTGAAGGAACAGGCTGGTACAACGATGCGAACGACCATTGGAAAGGGCAGGGGAGCGCGTGGCATTTTGCCAGAATACGTTTGCCTTTAGCGTCCATTGCCAATAAGGATAAAATACGTTTTCGCTTTGTTCTAAGCACCGGGGCTCAATTAAGTGCTGGTTGGGCTATTGATGATTTCAGAGTATATGAGTCATTAAATGATGCGCAGTTGGTAAGTATTGAAAGCCCTGATAGTAACGAAGGAACTGGCTCTAAACTTGTACGAGTAAGTGTTGCCAATCATTCAGAGGATGATATGGATGATGTACTGGTGAAATACCAGTGGAATGCCATGGCTGAAGTGGTAGATACGATTCCACTACTGCGCTCTGATGATACCCTTTCATTTACCTTTCGTCAGGCCTTGCAAATTGCATCGGCTGGCAATCATACTTTAAAGGCATGGACGGCTAGGGCAAATGACAATAATGGAACCAATGATACGGCCACAGTCAATATGTTGGTTGAAACTACCGTTTCAGCTTTCCCGTACTATGACGGTTTTGAAGACAACAATGGGGGCTGGACGCCCTCCGGAAACGCAAGCAGTTGGGAATGGGGCAATCCAGCAGACAATCTAACCGAAATTGCTGCTCATGGAGTAAAGTGCTGGGCTTCTAATTTAGACGGAGACCTTGGGAGTAATGAGTCCTCATATTTGACATCGCCCTTGTTCGATTTTAGAAGCCTATCTCAAAACCCCGTTCTTTCTTTTTACAACATTTTCAATATTGATTGGCAATCTCAATACTACGTACAGTACTCGGAAGATGGTAATAACTGGACCAAGCTAGGGACCTTTAATACAGGACAAAACTGGTACAATAATGGTGGTCATTTTTGGAGTCAATCACAGCTGGAGTGGAAGGAAGCCTTATATGAGATACCACTTAATGCAATGACCGACAGTAGCAAGGTAAGATTGCGATTTGTAATGATCGCAGGGCAGCAAAATCAGTATCCCGGGGTAGCTATTGACGACATCTTTGTGGGATTGAAAGGAGCTGATTTAAAAGTACTTGAAGTAACAGGACCCGATACCAGTTGCGGACTGGGCAACGCTGAAACCGTAAGTGTAAAGCTTATGAACCTTAGTAATGCTGCTTCAGGGGCTTATAACCTCAATTATGAATTGAATGGAGGCAATGTGGTTTCAGAGCAATTCAGCAGTATCAATGGCCAGGCCACTACCACTGTGTCTTTTACTACCACGGCTGATCTTTCGAGTGTTCAGGAACATAGTTTTCGCGTTTGGACAAGCCATACTAACGATCATTATAAACGCAATGACACTCTTAATTTTTCTACATTCAAATCTGCTACGGTATCAGCCTTCCCATATGTTCAGGATTTTGAAAGTGGTTTGAATGGATGGATTACCGGAGGTACCAATAGTTCGTGGGAAGTGGGCAGTCCTTCCAGCAGCAACTTTAGTGCGGCAGCGAATGGATCCAAATGTGCAGCCACCAATTTAGACGGGCCTTGCAATGTAAATGAAGTATCCTATCTAATCTCCCCTTGTTTCGACTTTAGGGGAATGGCAGGAAATCCTACAATTCTTTTCAATTTAGCCTACAAACTAGGGTGGACTACGCCGGGATTACATTTAGAGTATTCGGAAAACGGAAATACCTGGACTAAGCTTGGGACCAGTGGCTCTGGGCAGAACTGGTACAACAACAATTGGGACAATCTATGGGATCAAAGTAGTCTAAGCTGGAAGCTAAGCAGTTACGAAATTCCGTTGGCAAGTATTACTGACAGCTCAGCTGTTAAGTTTCGCTTTGTACTTAAAGGATCTCCCTGGTCTACTGAAGAAGGAGTGGTAATTGATGATATTAGAGTACAACAAATTACTGAAGACCTTGAACTCCTAAGTATTGAAGCACCAGGTAGTGGTGCGGGCCTGGGAAATGAAACTGTAACAGTAAAAGTAAAGAACAACAGCGGACAGAACATTAGTAATGTCTTTCTATACTATCAGCTCAACAATGGCATTCCTGTGAAGGACACCATAGCAAGCATCAATGCAGGTGCAACAACCACTTTTCATTTTACCAAGAAAGTTAACGTGAGCAGCACTGGAACCTATACGCTCAATGCCTGGATGGCACATGGTAACGACAACCAACCCCTCAACGACACTTTAAAAGGACACATTTTTACCCACACATCCTACATTGCGTCATTCCCATACTTCTCAGATTTTGAGAACGACAACGGGACTTTCTATGGTTCGGGTGTCAATAGCACCTGGGAGCATGGCCAGCCTTCAACAAACAACAACAATTTTAAAAAGGCAGCATCAGGAACCAAGTTGTGGGCTACCAACCTTGATGGCCATTTCACCTTTGGGGAGCAGTCTTATTTGTACAGTCCTTTGTTTGACCTGAGTGGTTTTACCGGAGACCCAATTCTGTCTATGGGCCTGGCCTATAATGTTGGGTTTGCGGTTAATGTAACAGTTGAGTATTCTGAAGACGGAACTACCTGGACAAGCTTAAGCAGTTCAAACAATGGCATAAACTGGAGTGACTGGGGCTGGACCAATGAAAAAATCCATCTGCATACCGTGAGCACAGAACTTCCTGTAAGTGCCATGACTGATAAGGATTCGGTACAACTGAGAATTTATTTTAATGATCAGGGTTGGGGTTTTGAAACATATGAAGGCGTTATCATGGACAATTTCCATATCCATGAAAAAGCTGTGATGCATAGTGGAACATCTGCCAAGGGTCTGACAAAAGCGGTTTCAGGAACTAATTGGGTGCATTTTGAGAAAAATGGACATCGCGTTATGTCAATTCACCCACAAGGACAGAACCTTGGCAGCACCACGGTTGACTGCTATATTGATCAGGGCAATACCAGGAGCTATTCCAATCAATACATCTTAGATCGTAGTTGGGTAGTAAACCCTACCACACAGCCCAACGGTGATGTACGCGTACGAGTGTACTTTATGGAGCAGGAGCTGGACTCTATGCGTATGGCCAGTAATTGCCAGGGCTGTACCTCAGTGGATGATGCCTACGAGCTGGGTTTTACCAAGTACCACGGTACTAATGAAGACAGCGTACTTACCAACAATACATCTGGTACCTATAGCTATTTCAGTAGTTCTAACGTTACAATGCTGCCATACGGAAGAGGCTATTGTGCCGAGTTTACGGTGAATAGCTTCTCAGAAATATTCGGTAATGACGGAGGCATTGGTGGGAATGCTCCATTACCTGTAGACCTTATGTATTTTGATGCGAGTCTGAAGAAGGAAGGGGTAGCTCTTTTCTGGGAGACAGCTACTGAGCTCAATAACGAAGAGTTTGAAGTACAGCGATCAGTAGATGGAATTCACTTTAGCACTATAGCCAGGGTAAAAGGACAAGGTACCAGCTTCCACACAACGAACTATGAATACACTGATGCCGACTGGACAGTTTTAAGAAAGAACTCTGAGGTTTTTTACCGATTGCGTCAAAATGATTTCGGAGGCATTTCTGCCTACTCTAAAACAGTTACAGTTTGGCTTCATGATGATCAGGTAACTGAATTGCAAGTGTGGCCCACGATGTTTGCCCATGGAGTTCAAGTGCTTAGCAAAGCCAATGAAACAAGGATCTATAACCTTGTAAACGTTCAGGGAGAAACACTTAAAACAGTACACATAGGACCGGGCATCCAATATGTTAAGCTGGATGAACTGGTGCCAGGTACCTATTACATTCAATACAAAAATCAGGTAACACAGTCTGTTCAACTGGTGAAGGTGCGTTGACCCAATAACGTACCAGGATTATTTGACTACCGCGTCTTTGGGAGAGGGCGCGGTTTTTTTGTGGAAAATAGTAGCATTGCCAGGAGGAAACACTTGGGTAAATGACTTCAGGCAAAGCCAGGAAATACCGAAAACTGCCACTAGCGGAACATAATGACAGAGTTTTGAATCATGTAATTGATTCTCTTTGCATTGTAATTCTGCTCTTTATTCGAATGCTAATTCTGGATGTAGTGCTTGGAATAGAGCCTGACAGTTATGACTGGATTGAAATAGTGACTTTATACGTGCTGTTTTACACACTTTTTGAATACTTCACAGGGAGGACACCGGGGAAATATTATACCAAAAATGAAGTTGTTCTTATTGACGGTAGTCGTCCCGGATTCTTCGCCATTTTGGGGCGGAGTTTGACACGGATCATATTTTTGGATACCATATCGTTTCTGTTTTCAAAGCGGGGATGGCATGATTACTTCTCCAATACTTATGTTATTTCAAAGAAGCCACAGACTTCTAAAAAGTTGTTGAAACCGTAGCCCTGTAACGAGCCTTTGTGCTCTTGGGAAATATACTTTTGAAAAAAAATGCGCAAATGAAAAATGTGTTACTCACTATTCTCTTCTTTCACGCTACAATTGGAATAGTAGAAGGGAACCGCCTGGTAGAGGTGGTAGAGTTAGCCTCATTGGAAAAAGCTAAAGAGTTGCTGGCTAAGGAAGATGGTTTTACCAACTGCTGGAGTCAGTTTGACATTGACTCCAGAATGCACAAGACCAACAGTACTAAGGCTGAACTCTTAGCCTACTTGCCTACACAAGCCCAATCTTGGTCAAGTAAGGAAACTAAGGCGCTGCAAAAAGCTTTTGAGACACTTGATAAGAGTATTGAAAGACAAGGTTTCCACATAAACTTTCCAGACAAAATCTACTTTGTAAAAACCACTGGCGAAGAAGAAGGCGGAGCTGCGGGGTACACCAGAGAGAATTATGTGGTATTGAAAGGAGAAACCGTACTAGGTGATAAGAAGCAACTTTTGGAGCTCGTGGCACATGAACTATTCCATATTCTTTCAAGGAGTGATGCGCAGTTGAGAACCCAAATGTACCAACTCATAGGTTTTCATGTAGTTGGCGAAATTGAGTATCCGGAAAGCATGTCTTCCATTAGAATTACCAACCCTGATGCCTATCTGGTGCAGAGCTACATCACGGTTTTAGTAGATGGTCAAAGGGTAGACTGCGCCATGATATTGTATGCCAATGATGACTATAGTGGTGGAAACTTCTTTAAGTACCTGGAAGTTGGTTTTCTGAAACTGGAGGGAGATGAAACAAAAACGGTGAGTTATGAAGACGGTACGCCTATTATATATGACCCGGATGAAGTTTCAAATTTTCATGAGCAAATAGGGCGAAACACTGGATATGTGCTGGATCCGGAAGAAGTACTTGCCTCAAACTTTGCCTTTGTAATGCTGGAAAAAAGCGGGCTGCCAAGCCAGACTTTGCTGCACAATATGAAAAGGTTGCTACAGGCAAAGAACTAGCGAGCGCAAATCTCTTGGACTGTTAAGTTGTGCTATAAGGGGGGCTCAGTTCGGGACTTCAGTTTAATTTAGTTCTGTTGAAAGTGTATTTGCAAAGATGGCTTTTATTCTCTTGTATTGGCCTGTATCTGTTGAGTGTTTTCCAAAGTCATTGGTTTTGGGAGAGCGAGGGAACGTTCCTTTTTATGATAGCCCTCGTCCTTGATGGACTATATCAAATAACCCGGTTCAAAAAAGGTGTTAGCGAATTCCAGAAGACAAGGACTTGGTGGCTTGAAGGAGTGGTTGTTGGTCTTTTAGTGGTATTGTTGGCAGTAGTACTCATGAGTCCGGGTGTTTTACTCGTTCAATTGCTTGTGTTTACTGTCCTTCGGGGTTTTGCCTTGTTTGTTGTGAATACTGATGCGGCAGGCACAGAAGGTTCAAAAAGCAAACTTGAAGAGCTATGGGGCAGGTTACTACGTTATCCAAGGGCACTAATTTTGGTGTTCTCAGGGGCAATCCTGGTTCCCACACTATTTATTTCAACCATGTCCATGGTTTTTATTCCCTTAAACCAGGTGGAAGCTCAAATAGCGATGCCCGTTTTTGCCTTGTTTCTGACCCTAAGCCTTCATAAGCATTTACGACTTAACCTAACAATAGCAAGGCTTGTTCTATTAGCAGTTGTGGCCTTGTTAAGCTCAATGCACCTTATAGTATACAAGGCGCTATTGCCCACAGATCATAAAGAGCACTATGGATTAAGCGCACGTTCGTCTAATTATGCGGCTATAGGTGGTTGGGATTGGAGCATGAGCTGGCTCCGTTTTTCGGCCAGCCCAGAAGAGCTGGAGACAGTTCTGAGCAATATGAGCTGGACAATACGAGTAGACGGAGACTACCAAACCTTTCCAATGATCAAAGATTCACAATTGGCTCTCCCGCCATACGGAAAGGGTTTTTCAGGCGGTTTTGATCCGTTTTCAAAGATTACAAGGCCATGTGAACACTGGCATGTGGATGAAGAAACACACTTACCAATAGACCTCTATTACGACCCTGAAAGTCAAACTGTGGAGATATTCAGGACTGAAGAAATGGATATGGACCCCAGAGCAAGATATTAATGTGCTTTAAGCCACTTATGATCACCAATCTCCTATTTTCGAGATTGATTTAACTCCCACCATGAAGCTCTTCTTTTGTATTCTATCCTTAGGTATTTCTCTTTTTACTTCCGCACAAACACTTGACAGTTTACTGCTGGACGGTCAAAAACTATTGTATCACAGCATACCAGGCACTGCGATTGAGAAAAAGGGTTTGGTAATCTATATGCATGGCGGAGTGAGTCAGTTTCAAGGCTTAAACAAACCCTTAGCGCTTAGCAAGGAAGCTCTGTTGGAAGAAAACGGGCAGTTTCTTGTGAGTATGAGCCTAGGCGGTTATGATGTGCTTCTTCCTATCGCCTATAATTCCTATAACTGGCTTGAAGAGAAAGGAGAGCAATTTATATATGCCCTGATGGATGAATATGCAATGGACGGAAAGCCTGTTTACATTGCAGGCTTTTCAGATGGTGGAACAGGAGCTTACCGCATGTTCTATAGGAATCCTGAAGCATTTGAAGGGCTGCTGGTCTTTAATGGGTTTCCACAACTTGATAACTTTCAGAAACTCGTAGACTATTCAACAGTGACTTCCAAAACAGTAATTTTTGCCGGAACCTTAAAGGATAAAAGGATTCCAGCAGAATTCTTAATGGTAGAATATAGGCGACAGCAGATGCTCAATAAAAACACCTTTCTACTGTTGCGAAGTGGAAAACATGCCTTTGGGGCCTATAATGAGCAAGACTTTAACATGTGCCTTGATCTGATGGCCGTTGAAAACACCGTCACCAACCATAAGCTTGTAAGTGTATATCCACCTTTAGATGCCCTGGTGATTAATGGTGAAGTATTTTCCTTCTATTCCTTTAGAAAGGGTAAAGGGAAGGCATATGGCATGCTGGCGCAGGAGTATGAGCGCACTGATTATAGTTTCAAAGAGTTTTCTAAAATGTTGAAAAAGGGCAATAAGGTTCGTGTGAGCCCCCTGAATATAGATCCATTACAATTGGAAAACGCAAGTAGCCTTACTTTCACGATTGAAGTCGATGGCACAAACAGAGAAGTAGAGCTGCACAATTGGTTGAACAGTACTACTTGGTAGTTAGCTTCTCTTAGAAGCCAAGAGCTCCTTTTTACGACGTTTTTCTCTCAATCTTACTTTCCACGGAGCATTCCAGTCCCAATCGCCTGCCATAATGCATCCGTAAGGGAGTATTTGATCTACTACTTTTCCCAATCCAAATTCTTCCATTTGCCTTCTTACATCTTGGGCGTCTTTATAAGCACTCGGCAGTTCTGATATATCAATATGTTCTGAAAAGAACCTTACGTCAAGGCCCTGAGTTTCTTCTGCAAATATTTCTTCTGCCGATTTTGCTCCCTTACTCCTCTTGTGTTGGGTTCTGCTAATGTTTCTCCCTGCACCGTGCGGGGCAAAGCCAAGATTGCTCTTAGTTGTTTCTCCTTTCACAATGAGCACAGGCTCACTCATGTTCAATGGAATAAGGCGGAGTCCGTTTTCCGAGTCTGGTACAAAACGGTCGTCCAATGGAGTAGCACCTTTTGCATGAAAGAAAGAATCTCCATTCTTGAAAACGAAATTGTGCTCGTTCCAAAAGCGGTCTACAATATCTGCCTTAATTAGTTCGGCCGTGGCGTCGTGAAGAACGGTATGGTTCAATTTTGTCCATTCCCTTACAAGTTGTAGCGCTTTCCAGTAATGGTTTCCCTCATCCGTTTTATAGGGTATCCAGGCATTTTTGGCTAAGGTATTGGGCGAAATTTCTTTCCTGAATCTTTCCGCAACCTTCATGCCCGTCTTGTATAGATTGGCTCCCAGGCCTCTACTTCCATGATGGCTTACCATAATGGTTTCCCCCGTCTGCTCAGACCTGCCAACAAACAAAAAGTGATTGCCGTCCCCTTGTGTACCTAAGTGCCATTTTGCCAAATTCAGGCTTCTTTCGCTATTTAGGTAAGGATTATCTTTTAGGCGTTCTTCAAGGTGCTTGTTTAATGGAAAGGGATCTTTGCGTCCTCCGCCCCCAAAATGAGTAGTGGCATGAGCGACGTCAAGTACTTCTTTGGGTGAAACGTGGCCCAGGTTGGTCATCATTACGGAGCAACAGATATCAGCACTGTGCATGGCTGGATGAATGGCATTTTGCGCAACGGCAATGCCGCCAACAGGAATTTGACCTTTGGCACCAGTAGGACAGGCATCAGGCATTACCGCCCCTGCAATCAATGTGGGCGTTTTCATAAGTTCATCCATGGCCTCAAAAACCTGGCCCACATTAGAAACTTCGTTCTCCGTTTCTGCTCTTATGTTTTTAAAATAGGGAATGGGGGATGAGAATGGGCTTATTTGAGCAGGTTGCTGACGCAGCAGGTAGCTCAGAAGTTGCTCTCCTTCTAATTGATGATCATTGGCATAGGCAATAGCTTCTTTGAACCACTTGCCGGGTTTAAAACCGAGATTTAAAAGTGTCTTACCCGAAATCATCTCTGTGCTTCCCTGGAAATTATAATGGAAGATAAAACGGAAATGGGAATTTCAATGGAAGCAATCTGCCGCAAAGGCAATGAAGCTGTCCATTAAATTAATCAGAAATGAATTGAACCCTTGTTTTTTGTGTAAAAGCCCTCAAACCCCATGAGCTACCTTTTGGTACTGCTTAGACTTTACCCATCGTGCCTGACAGATGAACCCTAAGCAGAAACCCAAAGAAGGGTTAAGACTAGGAAATCTTAACGTTTACAGCGTTAGGGCCTTTTCTACCCTCTTCTACTTCGTAGGTTACTTTATCGCCTTCAGCAACTTCGTCAATCAATCCATTAACGTGTACGAATACATCTTTACCACCTTCATCAGGTGTAATGAAGCCGTATCCTTTAGCATTGTTGAAGAATTTTACAGTACCGTGGTTCATTACTTAAAATTTATATGAAGAGCGAATGTAAGCTTTTATAGTTCTTGAAAAGCAGTGTTTAGGCCTAACATTGATAGACAGATGCCATAAATAAAGGCTTCAAACCGTTGTTTTCCGGGGTGTATACAAAACGGCTCAATTTTGAGGAGTTTATTTAACCCTGTATTTCTTCATGTATTCCGGACGCATTCTATTGGGATTGGTCCAGTCACTAAGGTCTTCATAAAGTTCAGGGTTGCTATGTGGCAGACTCTTGTATACGCCTTGCCATATGTGTTCAGGTACGGCATAGTAAAGGGAGCTTAGCCTATACCACGCGGCTTTGTTGCCGTCAGAAGTAGTGTTGTATAAAAAAGAAAAGTCTTTGGTTTTAACAACTCGATAGAGCTTTTCAGGAGGTATGTCATATTCAGGTACCCAAGCCATGGCATCTTTACCACTGGCAAACTTGATGTACTCGGCAAGTCCTTTATGTGCTATATAAAGCGCGGTTTGCTCATAATTTGGGTGTTGGGTCAGGCGGTGTTGAATTGCATTGTATTTGACATAAGGAGGGTCATGGTATTTGGGCTTATAGGTTTTGGCAGTTAAAATGGCAAGTCCAAGAATCAGGATACTCACAAAGTGTAACCACTTGGAGCCTTGAACCCGGGAAGTGCAGATCGCAATGAATACAGGGGCCAGCAAGGCGCTCTGGAGAAAGAATCTGAAGCCATAGCCAAGACGGTCCATTGACCAAATAGGGAGGTTAAACAGCAGCCAGGTGATCTGTAAACTCAAAAGTGCTATCCAAAACTCAGTATTCGATTTCTTGTGTAGCATCCAGAAAATGGGAATGCACACCAGGCTTAGAATCAATTCAAAGGCCCAAAGTGAGGATACGTGTAGGCCCGAATTAAAAATGAAACTGGCATAAGAGAAGTGCAGTTGATGTGAAAGAAGGTTTGAGTCGCGCATTAAGTCCCCTAGGGAAAATACCAACGGTACTGTTATGCTGGCTATAAGTAAGGCCGTTATTCCTGCCAGTAACCACAACAGCTGGTGTCGTTTCCAGCGAATAATGGAATACACAAGGAAAAACAGGCCCCCAAAGGCCAGAGCGGCCTTATGAGTAAATAAACAGAGTAATAGAACACCCAGGGCGAGAAGCATCTTTTTGCGCAATAGCAGAATCAAGAAGAGCAACACCAAGTCAAAACCCATAAGGTTTTTGAGGTATTGAGCACTAAAAAAGAAGAGCTGTGGGCTGCATACGGCAAGTGTAAATCCCAGGAGCGCCACGGACCTTTTCTGCTGAAGGCTACGGAGGAGGAAATAGCACAGGAGACCAAAAAGAGCACATAGAATACTTCCCGCAACTTTCCAGGCAATTACGTAATTGCCCACAAGTGCTTTTACACCCATGAGAAAGGGGTAAAACAGCGAAATACGCGAAGAGACCATCTGGCCTTCTTCCAGGTAAGATTTAACCTGTACCAAATAGAAATAGCTGTCCCAACCCGTTGCAAAGGCACTTTGGTTTAATGACCGATAGTGCACAACTGCCGAATAAACAGTAACAAAACCAAGAACAATTGCCAGACGTTGATGCTGGCTTATGGGCATGGTAAGGCCTGGTTTGAAACGGCGTAGTCTGCTGAGTTTTTATAGTTGTAATGCCACCATTCTGTGGCTATGGGACTAAAACCTTCCAGAGCCATGGCTTCCTTCAAGATAACTCTGTTCTGCAATACCTGTTCAGGGAGCTCCTTATAGTCGTGGTGGGCTTCCTTGCCAAAATGGTCAAAACCTGTTCCCATGTCCAACAGATTGCCATCAGCATCGGCCAATGTAAGGTCTACTGCACCACCCCGATTATGCTTTGAAGAGCCCTTGTACGGATTGGCAACGTATCGCGCATCTGGCACTACTTCCCACATGAGTTTTTGTACATCACGCGGTCGATAGCAGTCAAAAAATACGAGTTGAAGACCTTCAGCTTTTAAAGCTGTATTTACTTTAACTAATGCCTTAGCTACTTCATATCTTAAAAAGCAGGTGGCGCAGGGATACACCTTCGTTTTCAAAAAGTTCGTTGTATCAGCGTAGTGGAATTGAAGTTTGATGCTGGAGTCCAGCAGGGCCAGGTTGATGAAAGAAGTATCGTCAATGACACTATCAATCTGAGTAACAGTGGGAAGTACTTCTTCTTCAACAACAGGTTTTTCATCGCTTGTGGTGCTCGAATCACTGACTGTTTCAGTAGTTACTTCATTACTCTCCTGCGGTTTTGTAGTCTGCTGACAACCAGTTAGCACAAGTAGAAGAAAGGCGAAACTTACTATAGGCTTTACCATAAAACTCTCATTGTGTTGAAGGTGGTATTGCTCTGAATTTCAGTGGCACTAAGGGTTACGTAGTCCTGAAATACCCTCAAAGTGCTTTGGTCAACTTTACTCTTGTAAAGCTGTTCATCAGTAGTAAGCATATAGCGCTTGCCAAAAATCCGAATTCTTACTTCTGTATCATTCTGTTCAATTAACTCCCATCCACCATCGGCTATAATGGTACTTTCATCTTCAGAAATAGGCATGGGGTCGTTATTGTCCATTTCGTAGAATGACTCTTCACCATAATAGACGAATGAGCCGTTTGACCGTAATAAGAAGGTGTTGGAAGTGGCACTATTGGATACCAGGTAATCAGCTTCTACTTCTTCATTGGTCCATGTGGCGTAGGTCTTATCCATAAAACCTGAAAGAAGTTCATTCGCCTTTTCCTGATTCGATTCTATTACTTCTTTTTCATGTTGGGTTTGAATAAGATAGGGGCGTCCTCTGTAATAAAATCGCAGTTCACTTATTACCAGGTCTTCGTACTTTCCTCCAGCAAAAACTTCTTCAACTTTCAAGCTAAGTCCTTTGGTAGTAGTTGTTGGAATTTCAATGCTTGTTTGCTTTTCGTCTTCAATAGAGAACTTTCCAACTTCATCTGATTGCCCTGAGAGCAAGGTGAAGGAGGCCAGGCGCGCGTTGTCTTCAAAGTGTTTTTCAGAACGTTGGTAGCCATTCCAAATTTTTAAGGCGTCAATGCTTATTGCCTCATCGAGTTCAATACTTACTTCTTCAGCCACTCCATTGCTTTCGGCTCCTTCAGCCCAGGCAAAATCGAATTTACCATCTGCCAGGAATGCCGGCGAATAAGAGGCTTCTGGCGCCAGAGTACTTGATGCTCTAAGCCGCCCTTGAATCACTTTGGGGATTACAAATTCAATAAGTTCACCGTCAAAATCATAGCATTTAATCTCTTCAACAGCCAGGCTCTTAGAAACATCGTAGGTGCTTTGCCTGGTGGATTTTGAACCATCGTTCTTTTCTTCAATAGCAGTGGTAGGAGGGGAGAAGCGAACAAAAAGCGCTTCAACTTCAGAAAACATGCCTGATCCACCAGAGTAACTTCTACCGTCGCTAACTACATTATAGGTTACATTTTCAAAGAACAATGGTCCCTCAGCAAAGTCTACAGATACGCTGGATATATGTACTGGAGACAGGAAGTACAACATAATTCCCTCGTATAGGCCTGAGCCTTTTGGAGTTTGCCATATCGTACTGGGGTCTCCATCTAAAGTGTTTATTACAGAGTTGCCAGCAATGGAACGGTCGGTATTGGTTGCATAGCAACCGTCAACTACCGGTGCACCTTCAGGAACCATGGGCTCCTCAGGCACCTCTTCTGGTTCTTCAGATACTTCATTAATAGGTTCAATGGGTTCTTCTTTTACCACTTCCTTAGGTTGCTCACCGCAGGATACCATAAGAATGGCCACAAGAGACATTAGAAGAAGAAGGGACTTAGTTTTCATAGAGACCATGGGTTATAGCAGCTAAGTTAAGCCACCAGATTTTGCTTATTGTATGCTTTTATGAACTTTCCAGAAATGGATTATACATCATCACAGCGTCGTTTTTTGCCAATAATTGTTCCCTTAGGGGTTCACCATTCACTTGAGTAAGCCTCCATACTTCGTTGTGTCTTGAATAGCCGCCCCAAGCCTGCTGTTTGATTTCATGGTTGCGCTCAATCACCTCGAAGGTTTCATTCAATGCAGTATCTGTTTTGAGCTGTCCATGTAAATGAGTTTCATCCAACCACAAGTGTAACTTAAAGCTCCTTGTGGTGTTGTTTATACAGCGCAGGTCAATGTAGTTGTAAGCAAGGGTAGCTCCCGCCCCAAATGGAATGTTCCTGTTTACATCGGGGAAGACATCAAACCCGTGTCGGTGCCTTTCCGTAATAGTGAGAGGGCTGTGAGCCATCATCCAAAACAGCAAATTGCCAAGTTGGCAAAGTCCGCCGCCTATCCCTGTTTCAATTTTCCCACTCTTTAATACCAAGCCTTCCAGAAACCCTCTTTTAGCCGTAGGTCGTCCCACAAATTTCCAGAACGAAAAGCTTTCACCTGGGGCTATTACAAGATTATTAAGTCGCTTCAAGGCAATCTCAAGGTTCACCCGTTTATTGTCTTGTAGATACATTTCTACGTCGCGTAGCGGACGTCTTATCAAAGATTGATGACTGAAACAGTGATGGTCATGCTCTACCTGGCTCCTGAATTTGGCCCATTTGGGCATTTGGGTAAGCCATTGGAGTTTTCTTTTAGAGATGTAGAACTCTTTACCTAAACGTATTCTTAAGGAACTGCGGTGTTTAGGTTGAGCTAGTTCAAACATTTTATTGCTCCACTTCTTGTGTTATCATGCGTCGTTCTCTAATACGCTGCGCAATAAGCGACCAAACCACAAGGCCTGTTCCCAACATTACTGACACATCGGCCATATTAAAGATGCCTGTTCGTACAGGCCCGGCTGAGAGTATGAGAAAATCCGTAACGGAACCGTAGAGCAAACGGTCAATAATATTGCCCATACCTCCGCCTATCACGAAGCAAAAGCCAAGTAGTCTCAGTGGATGAGCTGTTCTTTGACTGAGCAATAGAATGATACCCAATAGCAAAACAATTGCAGGGCCAATTCCCAACATAATGAATCTCACCTTATTGGGTAAGTCTGCAAATGCACTTAGCATGGCCCCTTTATTCTCTACCTTGGTAAGTACCACATAGTCTCCAAAAACTTCGGTTCGTTCGTAGTATTCCAGAGACTCACGCGCCACATTTTTACTTACCTGATCGCAACTTACATTGAGAAGGATCAATACCGGCACTATGAGAAGACGCCACTTAAGAGAGATTACTTTCATACAATTAGGTTCTTCGAAAATAGTCGAAAACTTCTTTCCAAAAGTCCTATAAAGTGTTGTCAAATCTTAATAAGTAGCGAACAAGGACCGTAGACATTTAATCGGTTTCAATGGAATTTTAATGGCCTATTACCCACTAAGGCTCATTTAAATAGAATGGTTAAACATAGGGGCTGTTGGCTTTCTATATGCAATACCTTTGCAGTCATTAAACACAACAAATTGAAAAGTTTCGCGGAGCTGGGGATTGGTAAAAAGCTAATCAACGGCCTTAAGGAGTTGAGCATTGTAGAACCTACGGAGGTTCAGTCAACCGTAATCCCCCTTTTATTGGACCAAACCACTGACCTGGTGGTACAAGCCCAAACTGGAACAGGAAAAACTGCGGCTTACGGCTTACCTCTACTGCATGGAATTGATCCCAACAATCCTGCTGTCCAGGCTTTGGTGTTGTGTCCTACAAGAGAGCTGGGAAAGCAAGTGGCCAAGCAGTTTTTTAGATTTACTAAATACACTGAAAAGATTTTTACCGAGGCGGTGTATGGTGGGGAGCAAATTGAGAAGCAAATAAATGCCTTAAGAAGACCTACTCATATAGTGGTGGCAACCCCTGGACGTCTTATTGATTTGGCAAAAAGGAAAGCGGTAGACTTAAAGCAAGTAAGAACTATAGTACTTGATGAAGCCGATGAGATGCTAAGCATGGGTTTTAAAAGGGAGCTTAACGAAGTGCTCAACCTGGTGAGTAGTGCCAAGGCTAAGTGGTTGTTCTCAGCCACCATGCCTGAAGAGATTCAGCGCATTGTAGAAAGACATCTATCAGAAAATGCACATCGAATAGAGATTGGAGGAAGCAATGTACTCAATGAGAAAATTGAGCATCACTATGTAGTATGTGAAGAGTATGAGAAACTGGAAGTGTTGTTGCAGTTTTTTAAGGCACAACACGGACAAAGAGGAATGGTTTTTTGCAAGACCAAGGGCGGCGCTCAAAAACTTGCTAAGCAGCTGGCTTCACGCAACGTGCCCGCTGATGCTATACATGGAGATTTATTGCAAAAGGAAAGGGATAAAGTGATGCGAGCGTTTAAGAATGAGACGCTGCGAATTCTGGTAGCTACGGACATTGCTGCGCGGGGTATTGACATTCAGGACCTTGGTTTTGTTGTACACTATAATGTGGCCGACAAATTGGAGTACTATACGCATAGAAGCGGCAGAACCGCCAGGGCCGGCAAGGAAGGAATCTCAATGAATCTTGTAGGTTCTTCTGAAATGCGTCAAATGCGCTATATCGAAAAGAATCTCAATTTGTCCTTCGCCAAAGTGAAATAGAACTTCTTGTAAACAGTATTCTTATAGGAGGGAGGCAAGCTCTTCTAGTTCATTAGAGCTCTTTTGGGCTGTACCTTGTCAAGTAGGTGGATAGTATCAGTATCGTAGAACTGTGATAGATACTAAACCCTTGTATTGGTACTAAGCCCTGCCCAAAAACAATCGTAGAAGAGAAATGAACTCCATCCCCTTGGTTGGAACCCTACGCAGGCTTTTTACTTAGCAGGATGCCGTCAATGTCAAGGTATGCTCTCGGATGCTTGTTGGGCCAAGAGTTTTTAGCGAATGCGGTATGCCAGGTTTACACCTAGAGAGCTTTGTTTCCAGGTGAATCTCTCATCAGGAGAAAAACGGGCATTGGGCATTCTGTAAGTAAATCTCGAGCCAATCATCCAATGAGAATTGAGCTGATAGTTCAATTCCAGCCCGAGCATTGGGCTTACACTAAACCGGGATAGATGTTCCCCTACAGGACTCATATACTCTCTTGACTCATGTAGGTAATAACCATCCATTTTGTAAGCATACATCAGGTTGATGCCACCTTGTATTTCCGCTGACATACGGCCTATTTGATGATGGTATCCTAAGGATAGAGGTATTTCAAAGTAGCTCAGGCTGTTGGTCCTTTTTTGAAAAGCCGTGTCCACTTTCCCTTCAAGGGTAGAGTCAACAACCATTCTCATGTTAAGCAAAGTAGGTCTTGGGCTCCCTGGTGAAGCATTAAGTGTATCTCCCAGGTTTACATAGGTGGTGTCAATGGTGTATATATTTTTTTGCCCTATGTATCCAATGTTCTCTGAAACTACTCCCACATTGAATCCTGCAGAATAGGTCAACATTCTTCCCACTCTCTTGGCATACAGTCCATAGCTTACATTATTGTTCAATGATTCACCTTCTATGCGCATTCGCATGTACTTCTTATAAGGGCCTTCATCAATCGGGGTTTTTGAGAAAAAGTTGTATTGGGTGTTAAGCCCTATGTACCAACTGCTGTTTTTTCTTCCCTTAGGGTGTACCATAAAGGCATCTGATGCTGCACTGCTAAATGGGCTCAATGAATTTCCGTCTACCAGGCAGATATTCAAGGAGTCAAGTGCAATACCGGCTTTAGACGAATGGCTTGATAAAGTATTTTTCTCATTGGAAGCATCAGCCAAATTGCGAATAGATTGGCCAACAGCATAAAAATGGCTTGCTGCACTTTCAGCCTCTGCAGCGGAACTTGAAGCTGTATGCTTGCTGCTTCCAAAAAAAGTGTTCTTTTCAACGATAGGGAGTTCAGCTTTGCTTTTAGAACTGGCAGCAATGCCTAATGATGTTTCATTTTGCTTATGAATCTCTGAATTGTTTTCAGATGATACCGGCTTCGTTAAGGAAGCACCTTTTGAGGTGGAAGAAGAAGTACTGGTTTCTTTTGAAGACCTTTGTGACTCTGCCAAATCAGCCATGCTGTTTGAAGGTGCCAAATTACTTTCTGATATATCCTTGGTGTTTACAGTTTCTCTTGGACTATTCTTCGTACCATCGGCACCATCAGGAGTACTTCCTGAATTTTGTCTGAGGCTCTCTTTATTGGTGTAAACATCACCTGTTTCCGGATCAGGTTGTAAAGCACTTTGTACATTCTGCTGGGGGGTATTGGGTTCAGGCGATGCTGAAGATCGACTCTGGCGTATAGCTGCTGCTGGGGCTGGTGTTGCGTTGGGACTGTGATAGGCAAGTTCTTGTCCTCTAGCACCTTCCAGTTTCTGGGCCGTTGTTGTTAATTGCGTTGAATTACCTGATTCCTTAAGAGCCAATGCATCATTTTTTGATGATGCATTCTGTGCGAAGTAGTAGGCCATAGTGGCTGTACCTACAAAAAGCAATGGAATGGCAAACAGAAGAAACTGTTTGTTTCTTGAAATGAATGAGCGTTTCATAGGAAGCCCTTGCCTTTCTAAGGCCTCAAAGTAGGCGGCCTTGTATTCAAACTGCTCTTTCTCAAGAGTCCTTTTGAATAGCTGATCTATTTTATTGGACATCCGCTAAAGTTTTTTTTTCTAAGTGTTCTTGTCGCTCCAACAGTAGTTTTTGCAACCTCTTTCGCGCTTCAGCCAGGTGCCATCTCGACGTGGCTTCCGCAATGTTCAATTCATCGGCTATTTCCCGATGGCTGTAACCGTCAATAGCAAACAGGTTAAAGACCTGCTGCATTACGGGGGGCAATGTTTTGAGCATCTGTCTCAACTCTTCGGCCTGTATATCAGACTCCACTTCATTGAGCTCAGATTGCTTATGATCGAACACCTCAATCTCGTCATGATAGTTGGTGTAATTATTTGATTCTTTGGTCTTGTTTTTTCTATACTCATCTATGAGATGGTGCACCATAATTCTGGAAGCCCAAGCCCCTAAATCTCTGTCAACATCAAACTTTTCCAGGTTTTGTACAATTTTGATAAAACCCAGGTTCAAAGATGAAACCGCCTCTGTTTCGTCTTTTTTATAACGCATACAAACCCCCATTAACTTGCTGAAAAGCAACTTGTAAAGCTCGTTTAGGGCCTTTCGTTTTCCCTTTTTACAGTTTTCTACGAGAGATTTTTGCGTCATTCAATATCAGGGCAAAAAAGTGCCATACTGCACGTTAAAGCACCCTCTTGCCCATCTAGTGTTTAAGTATTTTATAATTGGTTGATGTTTGATCATTTTGGATTCGAATCACATAGAGCCCGGAAGGCCATTGTGCTGTATTTATAATTGTCTCGTTTTCTGTTGTCGGTATTTCAATGCCCATATTCTTACCCGATATATCGTATGCTGATATTTTTCCATGTGCAATGGAAGTTTTCACATGAATCACATCTGAAAAGGGTACCGGGTAAATCTCTACACTTTCCTTTTGAGCACTGTTGGCATTGAGCACACTACTAGGCAATACCACCAATGTGAATCCTTTTTTCCAGCCAATTTTGCCACTTGTATCTACTAAAAAAGAATCACAGTAGGTATCTGTACAAGATCCATCAAGCCCTTGAATGGTAACACATAAAGTGTACTTGCCAACACTTTCGTAGTCATGACGAGGGTGGTGAATATTACTGGTTTTGCCGTCTCCAAAATTCCATTCGTATTGGCCTGCCTGGATGGATTGATCAAAAGCAAACAGAGTGTATTTCAAAGTAGTATCCACTGCCAACTGGAACTTGGCCTTACATGTTTTTTCATCCTCTTCAATAGTCACCATCGTTTCAATACTATCGCGGCAGGATCCCTCCGTATTTGTTACAAGAAGGGTAACAGGATAGTCGCCACGTAGCTTATAAGAATGAGAAGGATGTGCATCTGGAGATGTGGCTCCGTCTCCAAAATTCCAATGAGAAATAAGAGATGGGCCCGAGGTTATCGACTTATTGACAAAGTTGACTGAATTGCCATCTACTTCAGGAGTGAATGCGGCTTTACATCCATCCCTTTCCATTGGAATTTGGATTTCCTTTTCAAGGGTGTCAGTACAAACGCCACCCTCTTCAATAACGAGCTTGACTTTATAGTTTCCTTCACCAGGAAGTACCACAGTGGGTTGTGCTATGGTAGAGTCTTTGAGCGCTATTCCCTCAATTTCCCATTTGTATGTAAGGTTTTCACCAATTGAAGTGCTCTTAAAGGAATGTCCATATCCATTCTTAGAATTAACAATGGTTTCAAAACGCGCTTCACAAGTTTTTACTATCTGGCATTTTCTTACGATACAGCCTATATCATCGTCTTTTATTTCGAGACAAACCTTGTTTTCTCCCGCTACCACAAAACGATGGGCAGGGGTGGTGCCTGAGCTTTTGGAACCGTCACCAAAATCCCATTCTAGTTCTGCCTTTTTAAGCCATGAAGTAGAAATACCTGATTGGAAAAATTGGAAAGAATCCGAAGCTTCTTCAGATCGCATGAAATCAAAATCTACCTCGCACAGAGGAACGTTTCTAAACAGGTAGACCGAAGAACTATCTATGCATCCACTGTTTTTTACCACAAGTGAGATAGGCTTAAAAGGAGTCATTTCGCCAAAAACATGCTGGAAGTTGGTGTCGCCTCTTGTTAAAGAGCCAAGGTTCCATGAAAGTGTGTCGCCAGTAACAATAGAACGCTCCAATAGAGCCTTTTTAGTTTTGTAGTGGCTACTATATATAAACTTGGCCTGGCACTTGGGGGGCGTACCACTGCCCACATTCACTTTTTTAACAAGGCTGTCATAACAATACGGAGATTGCGATGATATAATAAGTTTCACTTCATGCACACCGGGATGGGCATAAGTATGAGAAGGGTTTTTCGTATTGATGGCATAAGTGCTGTCTCCAAACTCCCACTGCATTAAGTAAGAAGACTGGAACAGGTTGGTGGAAGTGTCTTCAAACGAAACCGTGTTTCCAACTACTACCGCTTTAAATGAAGCATTGCATTCCTGTGCCGATGCTCTATGTACGGTGCCAAAAAGCAAGCCCGCTATGCTGAGTAGAAGCCATTTTTTTCTCCCTGTATAGAGTTCTTTGATCATATGCATGTTTGACACGACTCTTAATACGGGTATCAAGGTAGGGATGTTGGGTGGATCGGTACTTTTTCTTTGGAAAACCTCATTTAAGATTCATGTTTTTTCAGAAAACGATGCTCTGGCCAAAAGCTTTCAATTGAGTTCAAAGACTTTCATGATTCCTCGCGTCGGACAGAGGAACAAGCCTATGACAAAGCTTAGCTGCTCAGTGCATATTTTTTTGCGCCCTTTTCGACATTAAAATACTGACGATAATTCCAATGCCTATCCCAATTCCAATGCCCAGACCAAAATTTTTCATCGCCACACCCAGTGCAGTTCCTACGCCCACACCCAAGGCAATGCCTATTCCTAAATAGTTTTTCTCTTTCACAGTATACAAGTTGGTGAACCAACCGAAGTTACGAAAAGCAAACCAAGTCAATTTGAACGCTAAACTACCAGCAATCCATTTGCTCGTAAGCTCTTTGCCGTTTTGCTTTTCCAGAATTTTTCAAAACTTCCCAGGCCCGCCAGCTCGAAACTCTCTTGCAATTGCTTAAGCTGTAAATGCCCATTTGAGCTCCTTGTGAGTTTTGAGAGACTTTCACTAATCCATTGGGCCATTACAGGTTTCAGTTGCATATCCCATTCAGTTTGTGAAGTGTTGAAACTTAGCAAAGCATTTTCAATGGTTTTTCCCTGACGTTTTTCCTTATAAACTTCAATATCAGGCTCCGGACCCAGCCAAATCACTTTTTTATTGGCTTTGATGTCATCCATTTCTCTTGTATGAAGAAAGGTTGCCACATAATCTTTGGGAAGACTGGTTTCTGGTATTTCAAAATCAAACCACTCTTGAAGTTCGTATTCAAAGCATATACCATGCATGTAATTAAACAGCGATGTTTTGAGCCCCTGACTGAATATCCCGTGATCAATTTCGGTAGGGTCGTAAAACTCCAGGTCATTATTGGCAAAGGTTCCGGCCGGGGGAGATGTTCGTTCTACTTGAAACAACTCTGGATGCATGCCTACAGGACTATGAGCAGTCATCGCAAACTGATGCCAAAAACCAGATTGCACAACTCCCTGCTCATATAACTGTCTTACCACCTCAAGTGAGTCAATGGTTTCCTGAACAGTTTGTGTGGGGTAGCCATACATAAGATAAGCATGAACCATAATACCCGCAGTTGAGAAGTGCTGGGCTACTCGACTCACCTGGCTTACTGAAACTCCCTTATCGATAAGTTGCAACAACCGATCGGATGCTACTTCGAGTCCGCCGCTTACAGCAATGCAGCCTGATGCTGCCAATAGCTTGCACAAATCACTGGTAAAGCTTTTCTCAAACCGAATATTGGTCCACCAGGTAACGGTAAGGTCTCTTTTTAGAATTTCTATGGCAAGCTCACGCATCAAGGCTGGAGGGGCAGCTTCATCTACAAAATGAAAGCCTCGTTCTCCAGTTTGCGCAATCATTAGTTCCATACGGTCTACCAGCACTTTGGCGGTGGTAGCTTCGTACACTTTTATATAGTCAAGCGATATATCACAAAAGGTACATTTCCCCCAATAGCAACCATGGGCCAGGGTTAGTTTGTTCCAGCGTCCATCGCTCCAAAGACGGTGCATAGGGTTGGCCACTTCAATTACCGACAAGTATTTATCCAAAGGCAAACCGGCATAATCTGGCGTACCAATATCCTTTTGTTTAAAGTCAGGTATTTCTGAATTATTGAAATAGCCCACCTTGTTTCCAGCCAGTGTAAAACAGCGTTTTAACCTATCCTTGGGTCTCTTTCCGTCCAGGTATTCCAATAGGTTGAGTAGTGGTGCTTCGCCGTCGTCGAGCGTAATAAAGTCAAAGAATTCAAATACTCGGCAATCGCTTAAGGAACGGAGTTCAGTATTGGCAAAGCCACCGCCCATGCTAATTTTAACCGTTGGGAAATGCACTTTGATGAATTGTGCACATTTAAAGGCGGCATACAGATTACCAGGGAAAGGAACGGATATTGCCACCAGAGTAGGGGCCGATTCTTGCAGTTTTTCCCTGAGTATGTCGAGATATACTTCATCAACGAAGCTACCAGGCCCCTGAAGTGCTTCGTAAAGAGGATCAAAACTATTAGCTGCTCTACCAAGACTTTCAGCATAGCGGCTAAAGCCAAAACTGGGATCTACGGTTTCTATTATCAGGTCAGAAATATCTTCCAGGTACAGCGTGGCCAAATGCCTGGCTTTATCATGAATACCAATGCTGCCAAAGGCCCATTCCAAATCTGCCAACTCAGCAAAGCGCGAGGCTTCAGGAAGGTAGTTTCTGGCACAAATTTGGTGTGCCAGGGTTGGGCTTTTTCCCTGCAAAAAGGAAATTACGGGGGCTATTGTTTTCAGGTATTCTCGCTGCAGTTTGAAGATTCGCCAACCATTTTGGCTTAGTTCCAATTCGTTGTAGGCAATGGTCTCAAATAGTTTTTGCAGTCCATTCTCGCTAAACATTTTTAAAATGCACTCTATGGCTATGTCCGCCTGCTCAGAGTCAATTTGCCTGGTGTTTAAAAAGCCTTTTAGGTAAGCAGTGGCAGGGTAGGGGGTATTGAGTTGCGTAAAGGGTGGCTGGACAAAAAGTACTTTCTGCGGCAAATCGGGCTTTTTATTTGCTCGCAAGGTAGTGAAAGCCCGTTCCCATCAAGGTATGGGCCGTCCTTCAACCTTCATCTTTTAACCCTGCTGTGTAGCTCTTTTCACATTTTACACCATCTTTTCACAAGTGGAGTGTAGGTAGCATGTTTCTAATTGTCGAGATTCGCCGCCTTACAAACTGAGTCAAGGCTTGGATGATGAACCTGGCTCACTATAAAAACAGAAAATTATGGCCTCTTGTGCCCCTTTTACTATAGATTTTACCATTTCACCTGATGAGCTTGTGGCAAAGGCAAAAAAGGCAATTGAAAATGCCGGTGGTTCTTTTTCAGGAGACACTTCTGCTGGATCTTTTGATATTTCTTCACCTGTTAAGGTAGAAGGGAATTATACAGTGAGTGGTCAGACCATTACACTTACGGTAACTGAAAAGCCAATGATTGTGCCTTGCTCCATGATTGAAGCCAAGTTGAAGGAATACCTGGCCTAAGCTTCTACTTTTCTTCTTTCGGGTCTTCGTCCAGCTCATCAACTAACTCAAGTACCCAATTAATTACTTTAGGGCTTAGGTATTTAGAAAGACCAGCTTTTTTACCAGCACTTCTTAAAACGTTGATGCTCTTATAGTGCATGTTGCGTTTTTCTGCCAGCTCCACATATTCGTCCCAATCGTCGTGAGAATACATGTCAAACTCGGCCGACATAATTTCTAAGTGGGTGTGGTTGTTGATATCGTATTTAGGCATAGTAGTTTGTATTGAGGCTGTAGGGCTCACAATGATACAAGGCTTTCTTACAAAGGGGATGGCATAAATTCCATTGTATGTCTACTCCAGATCATTTTTGTCAATACGAAAGCTGTGAAGGTGGCTAGAAGTATTGGGAAGTGCTTTAAGAACCTTCCTTTCTAAAGTATAGATGTGAGCCATATGTATTGATGGACTCTTTTCAAAATGGAGCGTTAATGTGTCGTTACGCAGTGTGTAAGTTCCATGTTCTTTTTTGGTCGGAGTTAACAGCCGAGGCGTGATGTGCATGAACCGTCCATTTTCTCTGAGAAAAAGAGAATGGCCTGAAACAGTATGTTCACAATAAGCGGCAAGAACAATAGGACTTCTCGTCTTCTCAATGATGTATTCCAAGGGATCAAGTGAAATGATACCAAGAGCCAGAAAGCCCACCATTAGCGAGCCTATATGTTTAAATCTCTTTTTCACAAGAATTGAAACGAGAGAATACAGGGTAAAAGCAACGGTACTTAAAGAAAGAGTAAGGAAAGCAAGAGGTGCAATACTTAATTGAGAACTTAAATAGAAGCAACCTACAAGAGCTATAGAAGAGACTATTGTGAGCCACTTCGCTCCAAATCGATAGATACTTGGGGCCGGGGACATGCTGATTTTCTGTTAAATCTTATGCCCTTTGACTAAGATTGTTTTGCTCACAGATTGTTCTTTCAAATGCTTTGATTTTTGCCTTCTGGGGTCTTTTAAAAAGGCCTGAAATTGTGTTTCAGACTCAAACGAAATAATATGAATTTCGTAAGGCTTTTCAGCATCTCCTTCAATGAAGCTTTCGCTTTGTGGGCGAATTCTTTGAATAATGTTGCCGCCATAATCTTTCATTAAAGGAATGGCAGTGTTTTCGAATTCATGAAATGTTTCTTCCTGTCCTTCAATTAGGTAAATGAGTTGTGTAAGAAAAATCATTCTTAATCCTTAATGAATTGTAGGCTCAGCAAGTTAAGGTCTTGACGGCAATACGGATAACAGCCTACTTTATTAGCAAGGAAAGTAAATCATCCCAGTGAGTAATGGTGTGAACGTGGCTAGCGGCTGGGCAATTCAATGCTTCTGCCTGCTCATCAGCACTGGGATTAAATAAGTAGAGCTCCTTTAGAAAAAGCATGTGCTTTAGTACGGCAAAGCGGTCGTCAATAAAAGTATCAATGGCATGCTCTTTTACTATTTGGGCCTTTTCATCCCTGTTCCTGCAAAACAGTACCTGATGCCTGTATATATGCATGGTGTTGAAGAAGTTCTGTACTTCCAGCCATTCCAATGTTTTGTGCTGTATGGCTTCACTGCACTTTGAAATAAGGAAGACATTGTGGGCGCCATACTCCTGTACAATTTTGGCAACAGAACGGGAGGCAAAAGGCACTTCTGGTACTTTGAGATAGTTCTTGGAGAAGAAGTCTACACCTTCATTCCCACCACTTATAATTACCCTGCCTATATCAATACCCACTCTTTTCATGAAACGCAACTAAGTCTTCGATTCAAACTCATTACAATCGAGTCTAATGTCAATAGTTTTCAATTTTTTTTGCAGCAAGTTGCAATAAGAAGTACCACTGGTTTTTTCGTGAAACCTGCAGGCAAAGCAAGTCCGTTGCACTTCCAGGATGCCCTTTTGGTTTAGATTGTAGATAATGTTGGCAAGCGATGCATACAGTTGCTCATGTTGTATGTGATCCAGTTCTTTAATGGCCTTTAGTACTGGATTTTTGTAGCCTGATACTTTGTCTACAAGTGTTTTGCCCTGGGGAGTTATAAAAAGTGAATAACTGCGATTGTCGGCAGAAGAGTGCTCCTTGCGCAGATAGCCCTTATTATTGAGCACGCGCACGGCATCGCTAATGGTGGGCTTGGTTACATTAAACTCCTTGGCCAAATGGCTTACCTGGCAAAGTTCTGATCGATGTTCGCTAACAAATAAGAGTATCTGAATTTGAATGGGGCTAATGCCATAGGTTTTGGCCTCTTCCCATAGCAGTGTTTTAAAGGCATCAGAAAGGCGTTCAATGCCATATACAATCTTATCGTTCAAATTCATTCTTACAGAAGTTCTGCGTAAAACAAAACTACGTGTTTCTAAGTAAGGAATCCTAACTGTGGGTTCAGGCGAGTTGATACCGACTACGTGAAATCTCCAGGGGGTAATCTAAATCCTGTTCAGAGAAGTCCAGTGTTTTGAATAATAACTTGTGCCCTATCAAGACTTCCAGGTCGCTGTTTTGTAGGTGCTCTATGTCTAGACGGATGTTAACGTTGTTTACATATACAAACCATAGCTGCCACATAGGTCCCCAGTTTTCTACAGAAAAGTCAAAATGCCGCACCCCATTGGCATGGCAAGCAGCTCGTATGGCCTCTAAAAAAGTTCTTTGCGTATCAGTCATCTACCATTTCTTTTTGCACATATAGCATATTTATTTCTTCGTAAGTCTCCCAACTTTCTTTGTTTTGATCCTTATATAGCATTTTTCAAGGCTTCAGTCTCCATCGACCTTCCTTTTGTTTTCCATTCTATTATTTGCTCGGCTGATACCATGAACGTAGTAAGGTAATGGCTGCTCATCACCACAAAGCGCATCCGGTTGTGATGGTTGTTTACACTTTTGTTACCCTTGTGCACTGCAAAGATCAATAGAGGGCTAAGGGCAAGCCCCAGTAAACCAGCTCTCGTTGTACCTACACTTCCAGGATACAACATCCATTTAAACTGTATACCTGCCACAGCAAAGGCGTAGAGTATGCCCGGTACAAGGGCTGTAAGCACAGTTCTTTTGCTTGGCGGCCCTTTTTTGAAAAACAGAAAACCCAGAAAGAAGTAAATAAAAATGAGGACAAAAGCGGAAAAAGTGGCTGCTGTAGTAGCGCCATCAACCTCGGGTACATCCATAAAAATGCCAAGAAGGAAGGCGATGGCGAGAATGGCTTCAAGTATTCTCATGCATTTCTTTTTTTGTTGAAAATGAGCTTGATCAATCCCGCGGATGCAGCAATCATTAAAAACAATACGGGAAAACCACCCAATACCGAGAGCAAGCGCACACCATCAATGCCTGAAAAAGTAATCATCATAAAGGCCATACCGCCAATAATCAAGCCCCACACAATTTTAATCTGTAAGAGGCCTTCTCCGTTTTCTGCTTGTTTCGTACTCATTCCAGAAAGGGCAGAAGTATTGGAGTCAGCCGCGGTAACAAATGAGATAAAAACGATGAGTAAAAAAAGCGTGCTCACAAGTGTAACCACTGGGTATTGTTGAAACAGGCTATAAATGGCAGTTTGTATACCATCACTGTTCATGGTCTCGTAGAAGGTTCCGTTTTGCTGCTTATCAAAATGTAGAGTGGCCCCAGCAAAAATGCTCATCCAGGCTATTCCAAAAAGAGAGGGAAGCAAAAAGTTGAACTGTATGAATTGACGAATGGTGTAGCCTCGGGCTATTTTTCCTAAAAACATGGCGGTAATAGGGGCCCAGGCTAGCCAGTTGGCCCAGTAAAAGGTAGTCCAGGAATGGTTCCATTCAGGTTCAATTCCAGCGGTACCCGTGCTTCGCTCTATAAAAGTGCTAAAGTAGTCTTTAAGCCCTGACAGACTTGTGAGAAGGATTTCCTTAGCGGGCCCCCATAATAGGATAAATAGAGCCAAGGCGATAAAGGCCCAGGTATTTAGCAAAGACAACCATTTGATTCCTTTGAGCAAACCACTAGCCGCTGATGCCACAAAGGCAAGGACTATTACAAGGGCTATAGAGCCTCTTAGCACCGTGGTTTCTTCCAGGTTGAACAATGCGTTGAGTCCTCCTGAAATGGTGAGGATTCCAGCTCCAAGAGATGCCGCCATTCCGGCAACCAAGGCAAAAAGACAAATCACATCGGCAATGTTTTGAGCTGCCATAGGAGTTCCCTTTTTGAACAGGGGCTGTAGTACCAGGCCAATGCTAAAGGTTGATTTCTTTTGGTAGTACAACCAGGCAAATACAATTCCCAGCAGACAGTAAATGGCATAAGGTGTAAAAGACCAATGCATATAGAGTGTACTCATGGCAAAATCATGAGGTGCTATAGTAGGGGCAAGGCCCTTAGGCGGGCTGTGTACATGGTACAGTGGTTCAGCACAGCCCCAAAAAAGTATGCCCGTTGCAATGGTGGTACAAAGGGTAATAGAAAAGAGTTGCCATTTTTTAAGTAGCGGTACCGCGGTGCTGCCGCCGATTCGGTGTTGGGCAAAAGGGCTGAAATAAGTAATGAGCACCAATACAAGAAAAAAGAAAGTGCCCCAGGTAAAAGCTTTGTCAAAGTGCTGTAAAATCCAATTGTTGATGCCGGCTACCTGTTGCTTAAAAAGGTCAGGGTTTATCAGGCTAAGAACAAGTGCAGTTGTTAGCAGCACAAAAGGGGGCCAAAATACTTGGTGCTTGAGTTGCTTCACTCTACCGAAGATAGCGGATAGGCTTTGTTTGCAGCACTCAAAACTGATGGACTAGTGGTATTCGAGTATTGGCTTTGTGATCAATCTCTTATTTTTGAAGCCGTGAGCCCACACGTGCAACATAGTGTTTTCAGTGATAGCGACTTCGTCGATTTCTGTTTTGAACGGAACAGGCGAGGACGTATACCTGTATGGGATTAAGTTGATCTAAAGAAATATCCATAATACAAGCAAAGCGTCCTTCGTAAGAAGGGCGCTTTTTTTATGTCAAAAAAAGAAAAAAATGACCGATTAAAAAGGAATTGAAATAAGCGTATTGAATAACACGAGCAATTGATAGACTGGCGGTTGTAATTATCCAGAATATTGGACCAGGGGAGTACGTCTTGTGTATGGTGTAAGTGTTTGATTTTCAGTGAAATAAATTCAAATTTATCTTGTGTGTTTCAAAAAAATGCTTCACATTTGACCCATCAAAACGAACATAAAACCTCGCTAATATGAAGTATATAAACACTATAAATAGAGCTGAGAACGATATCGCTACTGAGCGAGATTTCGTTAGGTTGTTTTTTGAGGATTTGCGCTTTGATGAACACATCCATGATGCTTTTGCAGTGACTTGAAAGGAATCATCTTTTCTATCTGTCAAAAGCATCTCCATGAGATGCTTTTTTTATGCCCTTTACTTTTTTGGAACAGTAGCAGAGATGGTCATTGCACTGGATTGAAGACCCAGGGATACAGGTTCGAGTCCTGTCTGTTCCACTTACAGTGCCGTAGCTCAATGGCTAGAGCACCCGGCTGTCTACCGGAAGGTTGCGGGTTCGAATCCCGTCGGCACTGCTACATTATTTGCTCCGTTCGTATAAAGGTTAGTATAACCGACTTTCTATCGGTAGATAGGGGTTCGATTCCCCTACGGAGTACTGAACAAGTTAAACTCCTGTAATTCTGTGGATTACAGGAGTTTTTGTTTTTAGAGTGTTTGTAACTTGAAGTTTTACAGTGTTTTAGGGGTTCGATTCCCGAATGGGCATTTAAAAATTCAGACTACAATTCTTGGATTTGTCGTAAGCATTAGTGTTCAATTCATTAAGTTGGACGTCAGTAATCATGTTCTCTATGAAAGAGTGTGTCGTTCAAGCTTGGGATATAGTGATTCGTATTTTGGATGTAATAACCTGGCCATTGGTTGTCATTGTTGCCCTTGTTACTTTTAAGAACGAATTGGCAAAACTATTGAATCGAATTAGGAGTGTTAAGTATAAGGATTTTACAACTGATTTTAGTGATGGCGCCATTGATTCATCAATAGGTGATGATGAGCCTAAGTCAGGGGAAAATGAGGAAAACCAACAATCGGCTTCTAGCAATGAAGTGAAAGATGGACAAAAGCAAATCTTAGATGCAATTACTGATAATAAAGTTTTTGGTGATTCGACTACCGCTAAGGTTTTAGGAACTATGCTTCATTATCAAAACAAGCACTTTGGACTGGAAAGCAGGAAACGTTGGACTTTTAAGCTATCATCTGACGATGGAGACCCTATTGACTTTTTAAGAGCAATTGCAAATTTGCAAAGTCAAGGGCTGGTAATTGAAGGGAGCAATGGTCAATGGGGCTTGTCTGATAAAGGAATAATTTATGTGAAGGAGAATGGTTATAGACTGACGAATAGATTCAAGTTCCCAGATGATTGATAGTGGCTCTGACCTGTCTTTCAAGAGCTTCTAGCTTTGATATTTCACAGAGTAATTCAGTTTTCGAGAATTCAAACTCCGTTTCAGGGTTCGTCAATGTTCCCGTGTGGGGTACAAAATGAAAGGCCCGGCTTGCAGCTGAGGCCTTTTATTATATTGTGCGGAGGAGGAGTTTGTCTTGAGTGACAGAATGGAGTCAAAGAGATTTCCTAAGGAGCATGTTAGAATCTACCCAAAATCACCCAACCGGGTGATTTTTAAGGGTGTAGAATCGGCTACATTGGTCGCTGTGATAATCTCGACCAAATGATACAAGGAGAAGTACAGACAGCAATGGAGGCAAAGAATTCATTTTATCGCCTTCGTAAACTGATTGGCACATTGGGCTTGTTGTTGCCGCTTATGTTGACCACTTTGAGCAATGAGTTTTTAGCTACCATTAGTCATTATTACTATTCAACAACATCATTCATTTTTACATCCATCGTTACCTGTTTTGGTTTGTTTCTGGTATGTTATGGAGGCTACAAGCGCGATCCGAAAAAAGAATGGCTCAGCGATAATGTAATCACCACTATTGGAGGGTTGGCGGCCATTGCCCTCGTTTGGGTACCCACGGTTTGTTCAGAAAGCTTAAGCCCTGCTATAGATGAGGTCTGTAAATGCCAAACCTATCCTATGTTCGGCCATGATGACGATGGAAAGAATATTGTCCATCTCGGTAGTGCTGCCCTGTTCTTTATCATGATGGGATGGATGTCGATTCAACGTTTTCCGAAGGGAACGAAGAAAAAGGGCAAAGCCGCCAAGAACTTTTTCTACAAACTATCGGGTTGGGTCATTATAGGAAGCATTGTGGTACTTGCTATTGAGAAAATGATTGTAAAAGATCAGTTTGGTGATTACGACACCATTATTTTAGAAATTGTTGCTATCACTTTCTTTGGACTTTCCTGGCTTATTAAGGGCAAGGCAGTTGAAGATACCGTGGCATTCTTCAAGGCCCCGCGAAAAGCAATCCTGGAAGAGAATAATTAAGGATTTTGATAAATATAGAAGCTCCTAATAGGCCTTTTGTTACCTGGCGTAAAGTTGCATTCGCAGCTTCCGGTTCCTTATCAGATCACAGCCTATGGTGAACATGGGTTTGTAACCATCATTTTAGGTGTCTGTTGAAAGGCAGTAGTGCGAACGCTAGGCTTACAGGTTTGAATCCTGTCGAGGCTATTACCTGCTAAAGGCAAACTGAATAGTCAACGGCGATAACCTTATTTTCCGCAATCCCGGGAGGTTTGGTAAAATTGAAAGATGGCAGTACAATCTCAGGGTGTAGAGTCGGGTACTTTAAGTCTCAGGTGGATGTCTTTTGGTATTAGGCTTCTTCTTACCCTGTTCGGGATTGGGGTTTCTTACGTCTATGCTCAGCCCTCCAGTAGCCTGTATTACTTAAAGTACAGTCGTGAAAACGGCTTACCTGGTTCCAGTGTGTACGGAATAGCTCAGGATAAGGAAGGATACCTATGGGTGGGGACTGACAGAGGTTTGGCAAAATTTGATGGAACCTCATTTCATACAGATGCACTTGAACAGCATCTTCCCTCAACCCTTATTGAAAGAGTGTTTAACTGGGGAGAAGATTCACTTTTGGTTTGTGCACTAAGGCCAACTGCCAAATATGTCTTGCACAATGGGAATTGGCGCAAGATGTTGTTTTCAAACAAAAAGACCCCTGGAGCTCGTTATTGGCAATGTCAAAAAGGAAAGAGTTTATCTTTCAGGACAACACGCAGTGTTTTTCATTTTGACTCAGAGGGTTTAAAAAGAATGCACCATTGGGAACGGGAAGAAAATCAGCTATACTATGGCCACTATCATTTTAACAAAGACTCGTTTTTTGTTAGTATGGAAAGGGAGTCGTTTTTTCTGGGTAAGGACACTACTTATTTGGAAGGCTATAAAAAGATTTCGGCCATGCTTGACCTCAAGGATTCCATCTTGTTTTTCACACCAAATGAAATGCTTGTGTATAAGGAAGGCCAGGTTCGACAACAAATGTCGCTCTTACCTAATGGTTCGGACATACTCTATGTACTGATGGATCGCTTTCAGAGGTTGTGGTTTTCGGGAGTAACCGGAGGCTTGTACATCCTGGAGAATGGTGAGATTAAGGAAATCTCAAAATCTATAGGGATTGACGGAGATTATGTCACTTATATGTTTAAAGATAGGAATCAAAACATCTGGATATCAACGGAGAGCTCGGGTCTTTTTTGTTTTCCAGAAGGCCTTTTTACCAATTATGGAGTTTCTGATGGGTTAAAGTCGGGGAACATCACCAGTATGGCTGAGTTCAGAGGCAACATATATGTGGGTACCAATCAGGGGGTGTATCAATTGTCTGATGAAGGTATTCTGGGAGGTCAGGAACTAGCGAAGAAGCTTGGTGTTTGTCCGGAAAACTACTCCTCGTTTGACGAATACATTTATGGTATCTGCACTTCTGATACCTTTATGACCGTAGGCGCTACTAACCTGAGAGGAATACAGCATTATTGCAATAGTTTTCCCATTTTTACTTACAAGCATTCAAGCAATCTGTGGTTGGGCGATACGCTTGTTTCAGTTAACGGAAGCGTTCTTGTGAGCACTTTAGCTCCAGATCACGGTAAAACCCTCAACTATTATCAGAGAATTGACTGGGAAGAAAGGTCAAACATTAATTTTCTGCTGCGCTTAGACAATGGAAGGATACTTTTTGGCCCATCTGTTGGTCTATATACCACTACATCGCGAATTGAAAGAAATCTTCGTGTAGACATTGACATCTTTGAAAAGGACCCCACTTTTTACGATTATGTAAAAGACAAGGAGGGTAACTTGTGGTTTGCCACGTCAAAGGGCTTACTCAAGAGGGATACCGATAAAAAATGGCATCAATGGACTGATAAGGATGGTTTAACATCCAATACCCTGAGCGCAGTTGAAATCGATGCAGACGGTACCATTTGGGTTGGAACAGATTTTGGGTTGAATGCATTCTACAACAACCAATTTGCGAATTTCACTGGAGGCAGTGGGCTCATTTCCAATAACATCACAAAACTTCTTTTTCAAGAGAGTGAAAATGTTTTATGGGTGGGGACTGACAAAGGAATCTCCAAGCTAAACCTCAATTTGGGTGTAAATGCCAATAATCAATCATTTCCGTTGTACGTTACAAAAGTTGAGGTGGTAGGTGATACAACATACAATGCCGACGAATTGCCCGAATTAAGTCTTAGCCAGAACAACCTTAGAATTCATTTTAGTGCCTTAAACTACACCAATCCCTCTGAAGTATTGTATCAGTACCGTTTATTGCCAGGTGATTCAACCTGGAGGTCAAGTTCAAAAAACCATGCTGAATACCCCGCATTGGGAGCGAACAATTACCAGTTTGAGGTACGAAGTAAGGTGCCTGGGAAAACCTGGAGCGAATCGGCAATTGCTGGTTTTAGTTTACGTCCTCCTTTTTGGAAAACAGCCCTTTTTACCTGGACCATGGTACTCTTACTTTTTGCGTCCTCTTCAATGGTTTTCGTCTACCGCTTGAGGGTAGTAAAAGAACGAGAAAAGAACAAAAGTCTCATGCTTGACCAAATCAACCATTTGGAGCAGCAGGCCTTGAGTCTGTCAATGAACCCTCATTTCATTTTCAATTCGCTTAACTCCATACAGTTCTACCTGAGTGAAATTAAGAACCGAGAAGCCACCAAATACATATCAAACTTCGCCAAGCTCATCAGGATGAATATGGATTCGTCAAAACAGCGCGTCATTTCTTTAATGGACGAGGTAGAAAGACTCAATCTATACCTTTCACTGGAGAAAGCCCGATTTGGCAAAGAGTTCAATTTTCAAATCAATGTAAGTCAGGAGCTTGAGCTTGACAATCCGGAAATTCCAAGTATGGTAATCCAGCCACTTATTGAAAACGGTATCTGGCATGGAGTCCTTCCTTCACCTAAGGCAGGAAATATTGAAGTCGCTATTAAGTTATCAGGTGATGATGCCATTGATATTGCTATTACAGACAATGGAATAGGGCTTACGGCGGCCAAAAAGAATGCCCGGAAAAACCACAAGTCCAAAGGTCTTGGACTCACCAGGAAACGCTTGGCCTATTTGTCAGAGAAGAACTACCTGAGGGTGGAAGAAATGATGGACGATGCAGGAAATGTTTTAGGAACCCGTTCAACAGCACATATTCAACTTGAAGATTGAAATGTTGCACAGGCAAATTAAAAGATTGACCGTTGCCCGAGGTTACCTGATTAGGACGCTTGGTTGCCTGTGACTACAAGGACGCATTTAGGGGATTATCCCGGCGGGTACGAGGCCATCACATCTATAAAAATTGTAAGGAACTGATTGGCGAGTACTCAGCAACTCTCTTTGAGCCAACTACTTTTCGTCCATGGATGGCACTTGATAAAGTGCCCCACCTCCATCAATAACGTAGATGCGATCTTTGTAAACCACCAGAGTACCGACCCCATAATTGAATTGTGTCCTGAATTGGATAAGCCCTTGTTCATTGACCACCAGGAGTTCTCGCTTCTGAGTACCAAAGTAAACCAGGCCATCATGTACCACAAGTTCAGTCGCGGGTGCCAGAGCTTCATCGTTCAACGTCCATTTTTGGGTTCCTGTTGGAAGGTCAAGGCAATTAAGCCCGGTTTTATAAGAGGCTATCAATAGCCCGTCTTTGCAAAGGGCCGGTTTTATGCCCGTTTCCGGACTTGATGCAGTTTCCCAAAGAACCGAGCCGTCTGCAATATTGAAAGCTATTACTTGCCCCTTGGTATAAGCTGAATCAAAGCAGCTATACAGCACGTTTTGGTGGAACAGGGCCTCACTTGCCAAGTACCTGGGTTTTTTCCATTGCCATACCTCCTCTCCAGTTTTTGCATTCACCATTATGGTTCCTCTGAAACCATTTTCAACAGAACTGCCAAAGTTTCCAACAGCAATGAGACTGTCTTGTATGCTTGGCGGACTCAATGATAGCATTTGATGATCAGGCAAATGTTGCCATTCTATCTGGCCATTGCTTTTGTTGTAAGCTACGAGCCCCTTTCCACTAATAGAACTAAGTACCAAATCTTCATAGTCAACAATACTGTGCTTGGCATTACCCTCCGTTTTCATTGACCAAAGCAGGCTTCCGTTCAGGTCAAATGCGTTTAAAACGTCCGATCCCCCAATAAATAACTGTTCATTGCATAAAAGCGGCTTTTGCCCCATGTACGAGGTGGAAGACGGTACATTCCAAACTGCCTTTCCAGTACCCAGGTCTAGTTTAAAAAGCCTCTTGTCCAGAGTTGTTCCATAAATGTATCCTTCGCTTACTATGAGAGAGGTAGCATTTATGTCAAGTTCTTTATTGAACCACACTTTGTGTAGCCCCTTGTAATGATTCTTTTCGTTCGTTGCGCAAGAGCCCAAGAGCAAACTAATGAGCACAATAAGTGCGTGCCAGCGTTTCATATACTCCCAATAAGTGAACAACAAATCTCGGATTTCTTAAGCGCTACCTGAACGTTTAAACGTTAATTAAGCTTATACCAGATGGGACAGGAACACTAGTATATCAGTAGTTTTAATCTCTCAGTTTTAGCGTTGTCAAAATGCACTTCCAGAATGTAGAGACCGGAACGAAGACCCGAAACGTCCACGGCTTTGTGCAGGCTGTTTATTACTTGTTTGCCATTAGGAGTGAATATCCTTACTTCAAGTACTTCGCTATCACCATCAATAAATAATTTATGATGAGCAGGGTTGGGGTACACTCTATATTCGGTTCCCTGGGATTGCTTCTTTATACTTGAAGCCAGGGGCTCAATGAATACTCTGCTATCACCGTTGTCAAAATTGAATGCCTTGAGCTCTTCCCAAATGATATCTACAGCCTGCGCATAATTGTCAATTATAGTTTTGTCAACCATGTAATGCCCATGGATAAACTCTGGCGGTTTGTACCCTGCAGGTGCTTTTTCATGATTCATGGCCATATAAGTGGCAAGAGCTGCTAAAAAGTAAATGCTTGGTCTACCATGAGGTGCATCGTCCTCGTACAGGGAATCAATAGAGATCGTGTTGAAAGGAGGGGTACTAAGTACTTTGCTTATGGCAGGTCCTACAGGAATCATTTTAACATGCTTACCAGGATAGGCATTCACCAGTGAATCATGATACTCTAAAAACCAGGAGTGAAAGTCCCCATTTAAGTATTCATTGTAAGCTTTCCATTCAGCCGCTGTAGGAGGAAAACTGGACGATCTTGGCCCCATATCAGGCCAGTTTTCATATAGGTATATATCAGGGGACTTGTCTCTTACTTCAATGCTATCGAATACGTCAGAGGTAAAAGCAATCACTGACTTTGTTTCCTGCCAATAATTGTCAGTAGGTTTTTGCCATTGAATAAAGTTAGCAGGAGTAATCATTATGTTGTCGAAGTCAGCCTTTTCAAACGGTTCTGTATAGGAGTTCCATGCCGAAGGCACTGAATCAAAGCTCCACTGTGACCAAATGCGGTCTCTGGCGTGCTGCGGGATAAAACCGTATTTGCCTGCCACTTCATATTGATTTCCGGCCGCTTTTGATAAGAAGTACATCCAATAGGGAACAGAGGTTTCTTCTGTTGGCACCGGGTTTACTCTGTGCTCGTGGTGAATGAGGCTGTGTCCGAAAATGTAAGACCGGAGGGTGTCTTGGGCGAATAAGGTTTGGGCAGAAAGAAATACAGCGCAGATGAGGAAGCTTCTCATGAGTCATTTTGTAAGATGTACCAAAAATACAATGACCATTAAGCTTGCTATTTGACGATAGCATCCGGAAAGAGCCTGATAAACTTGTTGGGTAACGGTGCCCGAACGGATGTGAGCAGTTGTGAAGCCGGGTGCTGAAAGCATAACTCAAAGGCGTGTAGGTATAAGCCCTTGCCGTAGTGTATCAAGCCTTCTTTACCGTATTCTTTGTCGCCTAAAATTGGATTGCCAATGCTTGCCAGGTGTTTTCGGAGTTGATGACGTCTCCCGGTGCTGGGTTTCAACTGTACCAGATTTAATTGGTTAAATCGATCAGAAGAAAGGCTCTGTATTACTTGAAATTTGGTCAGGGCTTCTTTTCCATCAATAGCTAGATCTATGGTTCCATATTTCGGCATTGTACCAATGTTTACGGCGAAATAGGTTTTCTCAACCTGTCGTTTTTCAAATTGTTGCCCAAGTGCCATTGCTGCAAAACTGGTTTTCGCAGCCAATAATACTCCGGTGGTAGGATAGTCCAATCTGTGTACCGGAACGGGACGTAAGAGTGCATCCGTTTCTTTAGAAGAGGTAAGAAGCTTGGGAAGGGCGTTGGCCAAAGTGTACTTTTTATATCCACTTACTTCCAGGCCAGCGGGTTTGTTTAGTACGGCCAAGTGCTCATCTTCTATAATCACATCCATATCTATGGAAACGCTTGGTTTGCTATCATCACCTTGATATAGAAGGAGCAATTCACCACCATGAACATAGTCTGCCGTACTTGCCTGCTTTTCATTAATGTATACTAGCCCCTTTTTAATGGCCTTTTTCATGCCACTTTTACTTGGAATACTAGTGAACACCCCAGCCACAAAATCTTGCAGTCTGAGAGGCTCATTGAGTTTAGGTACCTGTATAGATTCAAGGAGTTTCATACGGAGTAAAAGTAAGCAAGCATACTTGGGCTCGTCTTGAGTTTTTCCGAGTGGTACTTTAACTGATCTAAATACTAGCTCAACCTAAATTCAGGGAACCTACTGTTGTTGTCTCGAGTAAGGATGCCTATAGCGCTGCCTGTCCCCAGTATTTTACAATGAGCCTACCACCGGCCGTGGTAGTGTTTACTTCAAATCGCCACTCATTTGATGAGATTCGCTCACAGACGGCAGAAGCCCTTATGGATAGAAAGAGTGGGAGCCTAATTCCGAACAAGAAGAGCTTTTTAAAGCGGTATTCCAATTTCCCTGGAGCCTGTTCAAGAAGAGAAAAATGAAAGCGCACCGGACCACGACTTTCGATAACTTCATCTCCTGTCAGTCTAACCCAAGTGCTGAAGGTTTTGCCATTAAAATTACGCATCCATTTTTGAGCCTTTGATGTTTCGGAAATATTCAGATTAAACGGAGTTTTTGAATCGTAATGGGGAATTCCAATGAAGGGTAAGTAGCATTTGGCAATGAAGCTGCCACCATGTTTTGACTGAAAATGCCCATTTGCCACTATGGGGGCTTTAGGATATAGCAGGCGGTGGAAAATATCGCTTAATTCCATTTGGTCTTACCCCAGGGCTTTAGGGTGGATATTAGGAGTACAACAAGGATGAAAAATGCCTGTACGATCATTGAAATACCAAGTTTATCCTGAAGCTGTGCATAGCTTGAGTAGTCGGTTTCAATCGCCTTTGCCGATTGTAAGATCCATGGGCCCAGAAACAAAATTCCAAATAAGATTGAGGCACTGCCGAGAAACAGTTTGCTTACAATCCATTTGTATTTGAAAAATCCCCAATTGGTTTTCCAGGAAATAAGAAGGCCTGAGAGAAAACAAGCGACAGAAGAGGGAATGATAATGAAATGGTCAATTTTTTCAATAAGCCTTCCACTCGCTGTAAGGCTAAACTCCTGAGGGTAAATCTTGGCAAACAGATAAATAAGAACCACAGATAGTACTGCCCCAAACCACGCACAGGCAAATACTACATGGAGGGCTTTGTACCAGGTTTCAATACGTATTCCGGCTATTTTGGCACTAGATTTACTCACGTTCCTATGGCACGCAAGGTACTCAGAAAGTTGACCAGAAAGTTAGGTTTCTGTCACAAGAATTTGAACTTCATAATCCTCTTCACTGATGTTGATATTCATTTTAGGATAAGGACTTACGTCAATGAGTTCTATTGTGAAACCCTCTACTGAAATAGATTTACCAAGTTTTGTAGGGTTAGTTTCTAATTGGAAGTCTACCGACCCGTTTTGGCCAACCAGAGTAAAGTCAATTACCGCTGTTCCTTCCCATACGCATATGGCCTTTTCAGGGCATCTTGAATCGTTGTTGAGCCACCATTGAAGTTCAGTGGAACCGTCCGGAAGCAACACAGAAGCTCCTTGCCAAAGGTTGGCCGGCTCACCGTCTACCAATCTAATCTGGCTTTCGTCATTGTCGCAAGAGCCTAAAAGAAGTGCCAGCAAGGGAAATATCAAGTAACGCATAGATCACATTCTGAGCAACTCAAAAAGGGCTTTTGTTAGCAAAGGTTGCTTGTTGCATCCTTATCATAAAAGAACCTGTGCTTTTGAGTGAAGTAAAAGATATAAACAATACTTGGCATTTTAATCATCCAATGGAAGAATTGCAGTCTTTTCATTACCAGTATATTGCTCATATGAAAAGAGGTTTTTTCTACTTGTGCCTGTTATTTTTACTGGCCTGTGAGGCAGGTTATGAAGCGCGAATTGAAAACACCAGTACCCGCATTGCCATGGATACTTCTGTGGCGGTGGATGAAGGAGTAGAGGCTCTTATAGCACCTTATAAAAAGGAGCTTGATGCCCAAATGGATAGGATAATTGGAGAAGCGGCTGAGGAGTTTAACAATGATGCCGGGCCTACTGGAGAGTCCACTTTGGGCGACTTTGTTGCTGATTTGCTGTTAGTGCAGTCCAGAAAGGAGTACGGAGAAGACGTAGACCTGGCGGTAATAAATCACAGAGGGGGGCTTAGAACTTCTATAAGGAAGGGGCCTGTTTCGGTTAGAAACATTTTTGAGTTAATGCCCTTTGAGAATGAAATATGGATTTTAGAACTCAGTGGTGAACAAACACAAATGTTGTTTGACAATGCTGCCCGGCGAAAAAGCAACGTAATAGGAGGAGCCACTTTTACCATTATAGACGACGAAAGGGCTGAAGACATTGTTATTAACGGCCTGCCTTTTGACCCTTCGAACTCCTATAAAGTATCAATATCCGATTACCTGGCAGGGGGCGGTGGGGGCCATGGCTTCCTTTCTGAGCTGGCACCTTTTCAAGACAATGACTACTTGTGTCGTGATATGATTCTTGAACATATTGAAGAAGTTTCCGGAGCTACAGGCGAGCCCATAGTACCCTTGATTGATCAAAGAGTGGTGATAAAATGAAAAGAAGAGATTTTATAAAGCATGGAGGCACATTGGCGCTTGCAGCAGGTCTTATGCCTTCATTATTGCAATCATGCACCGCTCAAGATCTGCAACTCACTATTCTTCATACCAACGATATGCATTCTCGAATTGAGCCTTTTCCAGCCAATTCAGGTAGAAACTCAGGAATGGGAGGGATGGCCCGACGAGCGGCTATGGTAAATAAAATACGATCAGAAGTTCCCAACGTGCTGCTTTTGGACTCAGGAGATGTGTTTCAGGGAACTCCCTACTTTAATTTCTTTGGTGGCGAGTTGGAGTTCAAGCTTATGAGCGAAATGGGCTATGATGCGTCTACTCTTGGCAATCATGACTTTGATAATGGCTTAGAGGGACTTGACAGAATGCTACCCAATGCCAATTTCCCCTTTTTGAATGCCAATTACGATTTCTCTCAAACTATTTTAAAGGACCGATTTAAGCCCTATAAGGTCATTCAAAAAGGCCCCATTAAGGTTGGAATATTTGGTTTGGGCATTGAGCTGCAAAACCTGGTGCCAGAAAAGCTCTACAAAGAAACCAAGTACGGTGATCCCGTAGAAGCCGCTAAAGAAATGGTGCAAGAACTTAAAGGACAAGGCTGTGAGTTGATTATTTGCCTTTCCCATTTAGGTTTTAAATACGATGGAGATAAAATTGATGATCATAAGCTGGCAGAAGCAGTTTCGGGAATAGATTTAATTCTGGGAGGGCATACTCATAGCTTTTTAGAAGAGCCACAGCGGTATACAAATGCCCAAGGTTTTGAAACCGTAATCAATCAAGTGGGCTGGGCAGGAATTTACCTGGGCAGAATAGACGTCACTTTCGCTGCTGGTGGCAGTAAGCAGCTATCATCAGCACTTATGCCAGTAATACCTACCATTACCTAAGAGAATTGTTGAAGCCACATTTGTGAAGTACTAAGCCTTAAGGCATCTTAAACGCTATGATGGTGGTTAATATTAATTGGTGGGTGCTCTTTTTTATGTCTTTGTTCATGCTGATGTCCTGCGGTACAGCAACGGAAGAAGTAAAACCAGTTGTAATTGATTTGCCTGAGTCCACTCCTGAATGGCTGCTGGAAAACCTTAAAGGACGAAAACTGCTGGAGAAAAAGCATGTTTCTATTTTGAAGAAAGAAAGAGCTGATGCCAGTGCTTATTTTTTTATTGGGGAACGCTTTAGCGATGAATTACTACTGCGTATCACTGCCAAGGCAGATACTACCTATGTGCAATGGATGAGTTACGCAAAGGCTTATGAAGCCATTGGTAAGGGTCCCGGGCACATGGGAGCTGCCTCCAATAAAGACGTAAGAATGCGTCGTCCATTTGAGTATATGGAAGTTAAAATTCCCACTATAGTTTGGGAGAATTTTCTTGATTTTAACGCACATCAGACTACGTCGACAGATACAATGTTTGACTCAGAATCCAACTTCATTATGTTGCTTGGTGATGGGCCTGAACCCAGGTATTTGTCCTTCAAATATGGTTTGAACCGCAATGACAGCGAGTTTGAATTGTTGGAGTTAATTGCTCAGAATAGGTATCCAGTGCCTATGAAAAGCCCAGGAGAGCTTGAAGATTTCATTTATCCAATGGATTCTATCCCAGATGATTCGTCCATTCACATAATTGTAAACAGGACTTTCTATCCGGTTGAAGAAATTGTATGCTATCCCATAAGCGGAGGACAATGGAAATGCCACTATGTTGCCGCCGAATTTAGAGGTGACACGCTTGGGGAGGGCAAGGTTCATAGCCAGGGGAAACATGCTAAGACGGGTAAAAAATACTATTTAATGCAAGTGGCCGATTCCAGCTTTACAATTGATGGCGTTTATGGCACAGAGCTTCTCCAGGCCCTGGAAAAGTCCACTATTTCATATCCCGATTTCAGAATAAGAATGCCCGTATTAGATGGCGTTTCATACTGGATAGCTCTATCAAAACAAGGGGACTTGCATCATAAAAGTTATGACAATCCTCCAATGTTTATGCAGGAAGTGAGGACTATGATGGATTTTATAAGCGTTGCTCGACCTGATTTTTAGGGCTCAAATCTCAGGTGATAAATGCCGGGCCTCATTCGGCATATAGACAGGTAGAATCTCCGTCTTTTTAAGAGACACTCGTGCCCTGTTTTGTCTAGTCTGTCAGGTAAAGATTTACACATGAAACGGCCCCTCAATAGTGGACTGTTGAAAAAAAAGTGCCTGGGTAAAACTTCCTTTTTTGAGAAAAAAATGACCGAAATCCAGTTTAGTTGAAATCGCGGTTTACTTCGCTGTAGACTGCGTTCTGTTCGATAGAACATTGTTTCTATTTGCCAAAGGGTCTTAAAAATAGTATTGATTCTCGATATAGTTCTTGAGTCTAAAATTTGGAATTGTGGAAAACTTGAAATACTTTAGCTCTATCGAACAACAACTACGGAAGTTATCAACGTCCCATATTTTGAAACTTCTGAAGGCATTAAAGTAGTCTTAAAATGGAACAGGTAAAAAGGAAATTCTATCTAGCTATTTCGTGCTTTTTAATCACAGCACAAGTCTTTTCTCAAAGCGGACCAGGAGGTGTAGGGGCATCCAATGGGTCATCAACACTTCACCTTTGGTTGGATGCAAATCAGATTGAAGGTGTAGTAACCGGAAACAACGTCAGCACATGGAACGATCAATCAGGTTATGGAAATCATGCCAGCAATAGCAACTCTGATGGCAAGCCCAATTTCCAAAGCAGCTATGTAAATGGCTTTCCAACTGTAACATTTGATGGGGGAGAACGACTTGAAGGCACTATCACCGGCGGATTGGATGCGCCTGTTACTGTGTTTGCTGTATCATATTTTGACAATCTCAATCAGGGAGCTTCAGACTATGACTACGTTTTTAGTGTAGGATCGCAAACGGGTGCCAATACCATGATGGGTATTGCAAGAAGCGCTTCCGGTGCGCACAGCGATGAGTTTTTAAATAAGGATGGAACCAATGACAACTATGGCCCTACACTCGATGGACAAAGTTGGGACATCTGTTCTCAAGTACATAACACTTCTTCACCATACACCGAACTGTTTTTGAATGGTACTTCTCAAACCATTGACAACAACATGTCTTCTGCTCTAAATACCAACAGCACCTATCGCGTAGCTGACTGGGCCGATAGTCCTAGTAACAGCTGGCATTTCTCTGGGAAAATTTCGGAGATCATTGTTTACAAAGAAGTGCTTAGTGATGCAGAAGTAAATATTGTTAACGCCTACTTGTCCGCTAAATACAACATAACAGTTTCAGGAGATGTATACACCGGTGATGATTCTGGAAATGCCAATAATGACAGAGATGTAATTGGTATTGGTACGGAATCTGACGGTTCACATAGTTCTTCAACAGCTGGTGGATTAACAGTGAGTATCAATTCAAACTTTGCCAATGGTGATTACCTGGTATTGGGACATAATGATGCCACCAATGGTAAAAACACAGGAGATGCTACCGATAATTCGGCTACTGTTGAAGCTCGTTGGGAAAGAGATTGGTATGCCGATATCACAAATACTGGCACGGATATTTCCGCGAATCTTGTTTTCGACCTTGCGTCAGGTGGTTTAGCTGACAGAACAGGTGGCAACACTTCAAACTACAAACTGCTTTACAGGTCAGGAGCCTCAGGCAATTGGACCATTTTGGCCACCGCAACTTCAAAAACCAATTATACCGTAAGCTTTGTAGACATTACACTTAGCTCAGACGGGTATTATGCGCTTGGTACTATTGATGTGAGTAATAGCCCAATTGGAGAAACTCCTACATCAACAACCAATAGAGGGCCAGCAGGACTTGGTGCTACTGATGGATCATCGAACCTGGAGCTATGGCTTGATGCCAATGAACTGGAAGGTGGTGACGGCGATCCCTTGGTAAACTTTTATGATTACTCAGGCAATTCAGCAAGTGCTACCACCTTAGACCTTAACAACATTCCTGTAATTAAAACTAACGTGGTAAATGGAAACGATGCCATTTACTTTGATGGTGCTGATGATTTCATAGAAGGTGATTTAAGTAAAAGTCTTGCAGCTGACGCCACTGTGGTAGCTGTTGGTTATTTCGATCAAAACCAGCGAGCCAACGAAAACGACTACCTTATTAGCCTGGGTGATCCTACAACGGCCAATTCGCATTTGAGTATTGCCAGAAGGAAAAACGACGGGTCTAACAGAAACAAGTACTACAGCTGGGATGGAACGCAAGCCATTTACGGCCCTGTGATTGATAGCCAGGAATGGAATATCTTTTACCAGGAACAAACTACTACGGGCAATTACCATGCGCTGTATTTAAATGGAGCTTCACAAAGTGTTTCTGCCAACGCATCAAGCTTTAGTGCAACTTCTACTACTTACAGAATTGGAGAATGGCAAAGTGCTAACGCAAGTGGACTTAAAGGATATGTAGGTGAGGTAATAGTGTTTGACAGACTGCTAAATAGTGCAGAACGAAACATCCTCAATTCATACCTGGGAGCTAAATACGATCTCACTATTACTGGTGATGTATATAGCGGCGATGACTCGGGAAATGGAAATAACGATGTAGATGTGGCAGGAATTGGAAAAGAAAGTGATGGTAGCAATACCAATGCGAATTCAGGTGGGATGATTATCACTCAAAACAGCAATTTTGGAAATGGAGATTACCTTGTAATAGGTACCACAACTACCACCAATACATTTAATACTGCTGATGCCTCAGATGCTACAGCTACACTTTCGGCGCGATGGCAAAAAACCTGGTGGGCCGACGTAACCGACGGAGGCGCAAGTATGACAGTAGATGTGACTTTTGACTTTACTGATGCCGATGAAGTGGGCTATCCTGATGGAAATACTTCTGACTATACGTTGATTTACCGATCAGGAACATCTGGAAACTGGACCAAATTGGCTACAGCAAGTAGCATAAGTGGAGATCAGGTTACCTTTTCAAACGTGACCTTCTCATCTGACGGATATTATACCCTTGGTTCTACCAACACAACACTTTCACCACTGCCCGTTGAGTTTTCTCTCTTTGAAGCCACTGCTAAAGAAGCTCATGTGCAGCTGGACTGGGAAACACAAACAGAAACAATGAACGATCGCTTTGTAGTAGAGCGCAGTATAGATGGCAGGGTTTGGGAAGAAATAGGTAGTAAGCCGGGAGCAGGTACAAGCATTGCTCCATTGGCCTATGTATTTATTGATTATCAGCCGGTACAAGGCACTTCTTTCTATCGCTTAAAACAAATAGACTTCAACGGAGCAATGGAGTATTCGGAAGTGCGTACTGTAAACTTTGGAGAATTAAAAGACGTGAACCTTCCTAAGGTGTCCACCATATACCCTAATCCTTCAGCAGGCCAGTTTAAGATTGAACTTAGCAACCCACATAAAGAAAACGTGGAAATGCAATGGACACTTTTCGATGTGTCGGGCAGCTTGGTTGCGCAGGAAGGAGTAAGTCTTCAGGCAGGAGATGGAAGCATACTATTAGACGCTACCGATCTAAAAGAAGGAGTGTATTTGCTTGAATTAAAATCGGCCAACGGTACGGTTTCAGGCACCAGGTCTCCGCTTTTGGTAGAAAGATAAAAGAGGACTTCAGTCCCAAACAAAGGTCACCAACCTTGGGCCGCTATTTCACCAAATAGCGGCTCTTTTTGTTTTGTGTGGCATGCGCAAAACATATCAATGAGGCATTAAGTTAAATTGCAACTCTAATAAGGATGAATTATGTATAGGATATTGGTAGTATGGCTTTGCTGTGCCATACCCATGATAAGTTCAGCTCAAAGAGCATTTACCAAGCCAGATTTTGCAAGCGCTTCCTACTACGGAGACCTACTCATTTTTTCCGGTTTTAAGCTTTCAGCAGGCTGGGAGTTATCTTCCAAAACCAAGGCCAGGAAAAGGAGTGGCAAGTCGGTTGTAAAAAGTACTTTTCTGGTGCCATCATTGGTGAATTTTGGAATTAGAGAAGGACAGAAAAACTGGCAGCTTGGCACTGATTTAGAAAGAATTCGAGTACACAGTAAGGGTAGGGCCTACCGCTTATTACAGGCTGGATTGTATGGAAACTGGACTTTTAATTCAGGTCCAACCTATGTATACGATGGAACCGATGTAAATGCGTATTACGGCACTTCAAGATTTTATTTGGTGCCCGACTTTGCCTTTGGTTTTGGACGCAAATTCGGATCACTGTCCAGGCCCATAGACCTGGCCGCCAAGTTTCACGCCTATGGCAAAATGCCCTACAATTCATTTTTCGCCTTGCCTGGCTTTGCTGTTGAATTACGCTTAAAGTATGCGCTATGAGAAAGTACAGAATAATTGTATGGGCTCTAGTAGCACTTGCCACAATAGTCAGTTGTAACCGGTCTGCTGATATAAGTGAGAATGCCCGGGAAACTATAACAGTTAGAAACCTGGGAGCCGATATTCCCGCCTATGTCTACGGAAACACGGCATCCAAAGCCTTCATTATTATAGTACACGGTGGTCCGGGAGGGAATGGCCTTGAATACCGAGGCTATTATTCGAAGGAGCTGGAGAAAGATTATGCCGTGGTGTATACCGATCAAAGAGGGCAGGGAAGTGCTCACGGACATTATGGTAAAGAAGACGTAACTATTGACAATATGGTGTCCGATCTTGAAGTATTGTTCAGGGCATTGAAAGATCGCTATGGAGCCGATGCATCCTTATTTATGATGGGGCACAGCTGGGGTGGAACCCTGGGCAGTGCTTATATGATTAAGGATGATCTTCAGTATTTGTTAAAAGGATGGATAGAAGTGGACGGTGCTCATGATATTCCAATGCTCAACAGGGCTGCCATTGGTATGTATATCAGCTATGCTAAAAAGGAAATAGCTGCTGGGAAAAACACCGATAGATGGCAGGAAATACTGGACTTTGCCAGCGCCGTGGATACAACAAAAGAGATTCCTGACTCTACCGGTGGAAGAATCAATCAGTATGGTCATGAGGCTGAAGGCTTGCTTGATGAAGTGGTCCGCAGTGAATTGTCAAGTGGAGATGCAGCAGGTCTTTTCAGGCAAAACATGCTGACCTCAACTATATCGGGCAGTTTTACCAGCGGTCAGCTTAATGCTGAGGTTGAATCCACCTCGCTTACCGATCAATTATACAAAATTGAAATCCCTAGTTTGTTTTTATGGGGGAGACATGATTTTGTAGTTCCTCCGAGACTGGGGGCTGCAGGATACCAGGAAGTAAGCAGCACCCATAAGAAGCTGGTCTATTTCGAGAAGTCCGGTCATTCGCCTATGGACAATGAGCCTGAGAAATTTATTCAGGAGGTTCAGAGTTTCGTAGAAGCTTATAAATAGTAAGTAGTAGGAGAGGTTCTCTTAAATAACCCTTAAACGGTCCAGGAAGGCTTTCTTAGAGCCTTTGCTGATTGGAATTTTGCGTTCGTCGATGTACACGTTGGCGTCGTCAAAACCGTCTACTTTTTTAAGATTGACCATAAAACTGCGATGGCATCTAAAGAAGAAGGCCTCTTGTAGTTGGTGTTCTACATGACCCAATTTTGTTGTTACCACGTATCTATTCTCTGAGGTAACAATGGTAGTGTAGTTGCCTGCGGCTTCCAGGTATTGAATGTCCTTCAGCTCTACTCGCTCAAACCGATGTTTGCCTCGAACAAAAATCTTTTCATCTACAATGAAAGGAGCCTCAGGTTCTTCCTTATGAGTGGAGTGGTTTTCTATGGCAAGCTCTATCGTTGTTTGCAGGTCAAAATTGTTATACGGTTTTATTAGATAGGCTGCAGGTTTAACTTCTTTGGCTTCGGTAAATGTTTTTTGATCGGCCTGCGCGGTAATAAAGACTACAGGAGCATCACTTAGGTTATTGAGAGCTCGCACCGTTTCTATGCCGTCCAAATGGCCTTTGAGTTGAATATCCACCAATAGCAAGTCAGCACTGTGTTTTGAGAGATAGGCTATTAATGCTTCACCTTCTGCAAAACTTGCCACTACTTCATATCCCAGTTGTCTGAGTCGTTTGCTCAGGTCCTTTACTACAATTAATTCGTCCTCGAGAATTACGATCCTTAATGGCTCCATGCTAGGCGACCTTCGTTTTAGCGTGGTTGATCTCAATGGCAAACATCGCCCCGTTTTCGTTTTCAAATGTAATTTCTCCTTTAAGTTGATGTACCAATGTTTGAACCAATTCCAAACCAAAAGATGCGCTTTGGTCAATTGAGAAGTCTGCTGGAAGTCCCTTTCCGTTATCCTTTAAAACCAGGGTGCTCAGTTGATCATTATATCTTAGCTCAAGAGAGATTTCGGCCATTTCTGTATCTGTAAATGCGTGCTTAAAGGTGTTACTCACCAGTTCATTCACAATAAGTCCCAATGGAATGGCCACATCTACATCTACCGGAGTTTCGCTGATATTGGCCTTAAGTATGAAGTTGTTCTTATCAAAGCCATAAGAGAATGCCAGACTCTGAACTAGTTGTTCTAAATACGCACTTATGTCTACGGCCGTAAGTTCATCAGAGCCGTATAGATGTTTGTGAATCATAGCCATGGCATCTACACGATTCTGCCCTTCTCTGAACGCCTTTAGAGCTGCCGGATCAGTTACTGAGTCGCTTTGCAAGTTCAGAAGGCTTGATACTATTTGTAAATTGTTTTTAACCCTATGGTGGAGTTCTTTTAAGAGTGTGGCCTTTTCGGCATCACTTCGTTCCAACGACTTCTTCTGTAGCGTAACCTCACGTTTTGATCTGCGAATAATTCTGAGGAAATACCCAAGCACAATTAAGGCGATAAGTGCTATACTCACTGCAATGGCCAAAAACCTGTTGAAAATGTCCTTACGGGCTGCCCTTTCTTCAGAAAGCGCTGCTTCACGTTTAAGTAATTCAATTTCACGTACCTTCAGTTCACGATCAAATTCGTCCTGTAGGGTGGCTACTTTGGCATTGAAGTTTTGCCGGTTGGTACTGTCTCGTAGCCAATAATACCATGTAGTGTGGTGGTGGGTTCTCTCTAAATTGTCCATGGCATCATAGGCCAAAAGAAGCCTGTAGTGGGCGGTGGTTCGGTCTATAATGTATTGCGGAGACCAAGTCATTTTAACTAAGTCCTTTGCTGTTGCCACGGCCATTTCAAAATTTCCTTCGTCGTGGTATAATTCAGCCAATGTCCTCAGTACTTGAAGCTCGCCAAATTTGTTGGAAGCACCTCGGTGTATCGCTAATGCATCGTTCAAATACTTCCTTGATTCATCAAACCTTTCTAGTTTACTCAGTGCCTCTGCCGTGATGGTAAAATTGGTTGCCAGATCTACCGAGGCTCCATTGGCAGCATAGCGCCTTCCTGCTTCCAATGCGCAAATGGCCTCTTCAAATCGGTTTAGGTCTATCAAGGCATTGGCTATGTTATCATAGGAAGCCAAAACAATACTGGAATCATTTACTTCCAAGGCCATTTCTTTGGATTTTTCGTGATACTCTATACTCAACTCATGCTGATTGAGTAAGGTGTATATGTTACCCATGTATCCGGCAATGGCCACTTGTTCACGCCTATTCCCACTTGCCATGCACAGGCTATCCGCTTTTGAGAAACTCTTAATGGCATCAGTGGCTTTGTTTTGCATGGCATACATGATACCTTGATGACTTAGTGTCCGTATGTAATCAGAATAATTGTTTCTGGACGGTTGGTCTTTCAAATGAGTGAAACACTCGTTTATCAACGTTTTCGCTTCTTCATGCTTCCCATTGAAAACCTGAGATTGAGCACATTTTAAGAGGTGATCAAGATAGTTTTCCTGTTGCCCGATTGAGTCGAAATAGAGGCGGCACTGATTCGAATATTTATAACAAAGGTCGTAGCGAGATATGGCAGCAGCTCTCTTGCTTAGGGCGGCGGCCCTTTCAAAGTAGCCAGCCTGTTCTTCAGCTGAAGTTAGCAGCGGACAAATGCTATCTGCAAGGGCAGCAGCCCTCTCAATGTCTTTTGCCACTAATCGATCTATGTTTTGAAGACCTTGAGCTATGGTAGAAACATTTTGTACCTCAGCACTTTGCCCTGACGCAGGAACATGCGCATTGAATAAAAGAAGCAAAAGCCCAATTGCAAACCTGAAACTTCTCATAAGGAATAAAATTGAAGGCAAGGTAAGGATTGAAGGAAGGGCACTGCTGAGCAGCACCCTTTTTGGTAAACAGTATGATATGATATAAGGAATGGTGACTAATGGGTGACAAGAAGCTTTCCTGATGCCATACGCGTGGCTTCTTGATTTTTGGCTTCGTACACATACATGCCTGGAGCCAAATGTTGCGGAACCAGATACTTACCTGGGCCAATGTTTTGTAAGGAAATGGATACGCCTTGGAGGTTTACCAATTGCAATGAAGCGATTACGTCCTGAGAAGGTAATTGTACATTAAGAATGTCCCCAGGTCTTAATGTCGATGGATAGATCGATATGTTTTGAACTATGTCATTCGATCCAGTGGCAACGGCAGCGGCTCTGGGTCGGAACACGGCATCTTCAGCAATCCCCATTTCGTCGAATGTTATGGTCAAAGCTTGTCTTCCCAGACCGATCATTTCAAAGGTATATGCCCTAAGTACCGTAGTTCGGCCCTGTGTAAAGTTGAACGCATCTAACAGCGCCTTAGGAGCAGGAGCTCCTCCAAGAAACACACTATCCACGCTGGTTTCAATTATTTTCACCAGAAGTACATCAATACCTGCAGATGCCTTGCCATCATCGTCAGGAATAATAAGTTTTCCGTAACCCACCACTTCCCTGGCGCTGCTTTGATGTTTAATTGCCGTTCCGGGAGTCTTGTTCAGGCCAAAAGCGGCTATAGTAAGTTCAAATTGAGTCACCTCGGTTTCGGTTTCTTCCCACGAGTCGCCGTAAGTCATTGGGAATTTCATGTAATCGCGCTTGTTAGGGTATTCCAAGTCTGCCTGAGGGTAGTGGATTTGATCTGTAGATACTCCCGTTACCGTAGCCAGTGAATGAGTGCTGTCAAATTGTGTTCTGCCTACTCCATAAAATGATTTATCCGTAACCGCGTAATACCTGTGAACCCGGTACTCAAAGCCAGCTATGTTGTAAAGGGTTTTTTCCTTTATCGTAGCATCAGGAAAAGAACTATTCTTTGAGCCATCCAGGTTTTGCTCATTGAAGGTTTCATCCTTTACAAGATGGGCGTAGTCATAGGTTTTATTTGCTCCTTCTTCAGGAAGTGACCATTTTGAACCATCATAATCTACATGGAAGATGTCAAGCCCTGGTTTGAAGGGGTAATCACTTTTGGTGATAGAGATTTGTGCTTTGCCTGGTATGGCATAAACCGCCAGGGCTAAAATGATCATTGATAAATGTACAGTTGTTCTCATTGAAAAGCATTTTTGAATGCTGCCAATGTATTAGCGGCTATGTACGCTCACCAAGCCAAGTGTATGAATGAACTGGTGTGAAGTATGGACCGCCTGAATTTTGTACGAATGGAAATTGTAAGAAGGATGTGTTTTTTAAATAAGTGGTTGGAGAAACCGACAAAAAAAGACCTGATTCGGGGTTAGACGAAATACCCAAATCAGGTCATAGTATAGTTATTAGGAAATAAATTCTCTGTTAATCGTCAGTGCTTTGAGTTTTGTTGAGCAAGTCTTTAACCGAAAGAGCTGCCGAAGTCCAATCCAGAAGCTCTTTTAGTTCCATGGCTTCCTCAGCATTGAATCCAAGTGATAGACCATCATTCATTTGAATGATAAAAGGCTTCTTTACCTTTTTGGAACCATAACTCTTAATATCCAGGTCAAAATTGTCAACGCACTCTATCATAGCCTCCAAATGTTCGGTAAGGATTCTTAAAGAGAAGTTTCCAAAAGTGAGTCGTATAGAATCGCAACATTCATGTTTAATAGTAAATCCGTTTTCTGTTTTATGTAAGATGTTGCTCATGGTTAAGTTTTCCGTGCGACAATGAGTAAAGTACTGGTGCATTATTTAGAATGATTCTAAATAATGTTCAAATGTAATTGAGCCGTCTTCATTTAATTTGATACAAGTCAATTATTCATTTCAGGTGTACTTTTGCCGCCCTATCCACAACAATAGAACATCTTGTTCTGAGATTATACAACTGCCCTACACACAGTATTTTTGACAAACAGCTAAGTACGGACAAATGAATACAAAGGCTTTTGGAGAAGAGCTTATTGAAACTTTTTCTCACGAAGGAATTGACAGTAAGGAAAGAAGGGCTTTATTGGATTTAGCTGAAAAAGTAGAGATTGACAACCAGGATTACTACCGTTTGAGGGCCAGGGTATTCGATTTGGCCAGAACACAAGGCGCTGTGAGTTTGGAGTGGCTGGAAGATGCAATGAAGGTTCTGGACAAAGCCAAGGAAATCACCTACACTTCAGTGGCTCATTTTAGTCCTGAGCATTCTGGCGAAGAAGAGCTGGAGGAGGAATTACTGCAAGCAAGAAAATCCATTTGGGTCTGTGTTTTCACCATTTCAGACGATGCCATGGCCCATGCGCTTATACATCAGCACAAGGCTGGCTTGGATGTAAAGGTGATTACCGACGATGAAAAAGTTCATGATCGAGGCTCTGATATTTTTGAAATGAAGGAGGCGGGTATACCTGTGAAGGTGGATGATAGCCGACATCATATGCACCACAAGTTTGCCGTACTAGATCATGAAACCTTAATTAACGGCAGTTATAACTGGACCCGAAGTGCGCACAAATACAATCACGAAAATCTAATCATTACCAGAGACGATGCACTGGTAAAGGCTTTTAAGAAAGAGTTTAGTAAGCTTTGGGAAGAAATGAACTGGCTTTAAACAGTCCATTAAGCCGTCTGAAAAGTCGTTTACCCTCGCATATTGTCCATCTACCACTTATAAGAACACCTCTTTTACAAAGTTTCAGTCTGTACTATACAGCCAACGCATAACGACTCAAATGCGTAAGGCTTATAGGAGGATATGAAAACTAAGAACTACATCATACTATTGCTTCTGGTCATCGGGTGGGGCAAATCCCTTTTGGCGCAAGACAGTTGCATTGTATTGGACGGGGTAAACGACTACGTGCAGATTCCCCCAATAGACCTGACAGACTCTGCCGAAATTACTTTAGAAGCCTGGATAAAACCTGATCGACTCACTCATCATACCTACACAGAGATTTTTAGACAGAACGGTAGAGGAATTCCTGCTGCTTGGTTGCTATCCTTTCAAAACCGGGGTAAACTGCTGTCTTTTGGACTCCGTACAAAATCAGGATACAAGGAATTGGATATTCCTGTGAACCCGGCGGACTACGTAGGGAAGTGGACACACGTAGCATCTACTTATGACGGTAATCAGATGATTACCTATGTCAATGGAATTCCACTGGACTCGCAGACCTATAAAGGAGGATTAATCGATGTATACACCACTTCTAATATTCATAGAGTAGGGGTCTCAGTACGATCAGAATGGTTTGATGGTAAGATAGATGAAGTGCGTATTTGGCATGTGGCACGTACCCGTGGGCAGATTAAAAAGAACAAGGACTGCGCCATTACATCGTCAAGACATGGACTTATTTCTGTTTACAATTTCAGTGAAGGGAAGGGTACGGTAACCAAGGATGCCAGCGGGAATAATAATCATGGAGTGCTTATTAATGGCACTAAATGGGATACTTCTTCTGTAGCTACTGACTGTTATTGTAGAACTCCGGACAGTTCCGTTAATTTGTTTGCCTGTGATACCCTTTTGAGCCCAAGTGGTAAATACATCTGGACATCTTCAGGGAAGTACACAGATACATTGAAAAATAGCAGGGGCTGTGATAGTGTGTTGAAAATCACCTTGAAAATAGGAGAGACACTATCTATTTTGGACACCGTAGTTTGTGAGAGTTACAGGAGTCCGAGCGGTAAATACCTGTGGACACTTTCAGGTACTTATGCCGATACTTTAAAAGGCAGCAATGGTTGTGATTCTATAGTGAGGGTAAGGTTAACAGTGCATAAAAATAGCCGGGATACACTGCAGGTTACTACTTGTAGAACCTATATCAGTCCCAGTGGGCAGTACAGTTGGACAAAGAGCGGCGTGTATAGGGATACCACTTTTAGTTCAAGCGGTTGTTATAGAATTTACCTCATATACCTATCCGTTGGTACGAATACAGTAGATACCATCTCCCGAACCGAATGTGATAGCCTGATAAGTCCAAGTGGAAAATACGTTTGGACCAGTTCAGGCACCTATGTCGATACTCTGAGCGGCCCTTCTGGCTGCGACAGTATACTGTTTGTGAACCTTACCATTTCAAAGGTGACTTACCTCAATCGTAGAAGGCGTTCCTGTAATTCGTACATAAGTCCAAGTGGCAAATACACCTGGACCGCAACCGGCACCTACTGGGATACTGTGGGGACTTCCGGTTGTGATAGTATTTATCGAATAAGGCTCACCATTGATTCAGCAAGCTACAGTACTGTAAACTACAAGGGCTGCGACTCACTTATTAGCCCCAGCGGTAAATATGTTTGGAAAGCCTCAGGAACCTATACAGACACGGTACAAAATTCAAATGGCTGCGACAGTATTATTACGGCCAAGGTGTTTATCGGTACAAATCAAACCTACAGTACCCTAACAATCAGTTCCTGTCAGTATTACATAAGTCCGGACGGAAACGAGGTTTGGAACAGCTCAGGAACCTATAAAGACACTATTTCCAACTCCTCCGGTTGCGATAGTATTATCACAATACTTCTTACCATACATCAACCCACGCATGATACCCTGCGTCAGTTTACCTGCGATTCGCTAAGAAGTCCCAGTGGTCGGTACCTGTGGACCACCACCGGCACCTATAAGGACACACTTACGGCCACTACGGGTTGCGACAGTATCCTTACCGTACTGCTTACCGTAGACTCAGGTAAGGTGTATAGTATTAAAAAGAGGGCCTGCAAAAGCTATACAAGCCCAAGTAATAAGTATGTATGGACCCAATCGGGTACTTACAGGGATACGCTGAAAAACTTTAGAGGTTGTGATAGCATTCTGATTATACAACTTACTATAGACTCAACTGCCTACAGTACCATTCAGCTGAAGGGCTGTAAGAGTTTGTTGAGTCCCAGCGGTAAATACCTATGGACTTCCTCAGGTCAATACACTGATACGTTGAAAAGTGTAGCAGGCTGCGACAGTATCATTACGGTGCAATTGCTTATTGGACAAAATCCAAGCTATAGTACCCTAGGCCTGAACCTTTGCGAACCTTATACCAGCCCAAGCGGAAGGTACGTTTGGACCACTTCAGGAAATTACAAGGATACTATACCCAACTACCTGGGCTGCGATAGTATCATCAATATTAATCTAACAATCCATTTACCTAGCTACAGTAGTTTGAATACAACTTCCTGCGGTGCTTACCTGAGCCCAAGTGGTAAAACATGGACCACTTCCGGTACTTATAAAGACACAATTGTAAATAACAAGGGCTGTGACAGCGTCATATCTATAGTACTTACTGTGCTTCAACCAAGTGCTTCAGTACTTAGTATAACACGTTGCGGAGCTTACACTAGCCCAAGTGGAAAGTACCAATGGACCAGTAGTGGCACTTATACCGATACACTGCAAAATGCACAAGGCTGTGATAGTGTGATCACTATTAAACTAAAAGTGGGGCAAAAAGAAAAGGTACTTATAAGGCGTACTGCTTGCGAACGTTACGTGAGTCCGAGCGGAGCAAGAGTGTGGACCAAGTCGGGTGTATATAATGAAGTACTCACCAGTTCGCTGGGTTGTGACAGTACCGTTACCGTATACCTCACTATTGTTACCAGCGACAGTATTGAAATTGACTATACTGGTTGTGGCACCTTTCTAAGCCCAAGCGGTCGTTATGAATGGACCACTACAGGAAGGTATAAGGATACCCTTCCGGGATATTTTGGTTGTGACAGCATTGTTATATTCAATTTGACAATACCCAATAGCAGTGCTCAGGTATTTGATACAGCCTGTAGTCAATACGTTTCACCTACCGGAAAGCTCTGGACTAAAACGGGCATTTACAAAGACGTGATACCGAATGCCGTAGGTTGCGATAGCGTGATCACCTTTAACTTAGTGATTACTGAGGGGGTAAAATCAAACATTGATGTAGAAAGCTGCCAACCTGTATTAAGCCCCAGTGGACGTTATACCTGGGCTGCAAGTGGCAGGTATATTGATACCATTGCAGCGCTTTCTGGTTGCGATAGTATTGTCTTTATAAATCTTACCATATTGCCTCCGCTCCGCTCACAGCATCAAATAAGGTCTTGTGAGCCGATACGAAGTCCAAGTGGCAGACATGTGTGGAAGTCTACAGGCACCTACACGGATACTATGGTGTCTGTACTAGGATGCGATAGTATTTTGACCATTGATTTCATACGACTTGTAAGTAGCCGATCAGCCCAGAAAATAAATGCTTGTGGGCCTGTACAAAGCCCGAGCGGTCGTTTTAGTTGGGACTCATCAGGCCTTTATTTTGATACCCTTGCCAGTAGTGCAGGCTGTGATAGCATCATTACGATCCATCTTCAAATTGACTACCTGTCGGTAGATTTGGGAGAAGACCGTAGACTATGCGGTGACAACATTGCGCGACTAGAAGTAGATAGAAAGACTGGGGAGCGCTTCCTTTGGTCAGACGGCTCAACCGCTAAATCAATTACAGTTGAAAAATCGGGGCTTTATTGGTTGGAAGTGAAGAAAATGAATTGTAGCGCGACTGACAGCATCAATATTGTTATTGACTATGACGATACCTGTGGTTGCCAGTTTTTTGTGCCCAATAGTTTCACACCTGATAATTCCGATGGACTCAATGACATTTTTAGGGTTACCTCCAGTTGCGAGACTTCTTCTTATACCTTAAAGGTGTTTGACAGATGGGGTGCTATGGTCTTTTATAGCGATGACGTGCACGAGGGTTGGGATGGACTTAAGAATGACAACCAAGTGCTACTTGGCAGGTACTTTTACATACTTGAGGCTGAGACCACGGATGGGACCATCCATCAAATGCATGGAGGGCTTAACATAGTGCGATAGGAGGGAGTTCTGTTAAAGCGGCATTCCACGCCTTCGATACAATTGTGCACTTCATTCTTCGAACTTCGTGACACAATCACCCAGTCGTTCGGCTTAGTGGTGTTAGGGCCAAAAAAAGGCCCTGACAAACGCAATTGCCAGGGCCTATATGCTAAGACGCTTCAATCAGCTTTTTTGCCTGGTGAAGGCCGCAGTAACCAGTTGCTTATAGTACTTCTACCTGATTGGCCAGTAGGTCGTCTAGCGTTTCACGTTTTCTAATAAGGTGTGCCTTGCCATCCATTACCAAAACTTCTGCCGGACGTACCCGTGAGTTGTAGTTGGATGTCATCATGAAGCCATAGGCTCCTGCATTGTGTAGGGCAAGTACATCTCCCTCGCGCACTTCATTGAGTTTCCTATCGTAGCCAAAAGTGTCGGTTTCGCATATGTAACCTACCACTGAGTATACTCTGGGTACACCTGTAGGATTACTCACATTGGTAATGTGGTGGTAAGCATCGTACATCATAGGTCTTATCAGGTGGTTTTGTCCTGAATCAACTCCTGCAAATACGGTAGATACCGTTTGCTTCACCACATTCACTTTGGCCAGGAAAAAGCCTGCTTCGCTTACCAGAAACTTTCCAGGCTCAAACCATAGTTCCAGTTCTCTTCCGTAAGCTTTACAGATTTCCAGAAAGCGGTCTCCAAGTACTTTACCAAGGCGCTCTACATCAGTAGTTACATCATCCTGTCGGTAAGCTACTTTGAAACCAGAGCCCAGGTCAATGTATTGAAGGTCTTTAAAATCGGCTGCCACATCAAACAAAAGCTCCGCAGCTCTTGTAAACACTTCGGCATCCAAAATATCAGAGCCTGTGTGCATATGCAGACCTACTACCTGAATGTTATTGGCGCTTACCACACGCATTACGTGCCTTATCTGATGGAGTGAAATACCAAATTTTGAATCAATATGACCGGTTTGTATGTGGGCATTTCCTCCCGCCAGTACATGCGGGTTGATTCGTATGCAAACGGGTACTGAGTTGCCGTACTCATTTCCAAATTGCTCCAGAATGGAGATGTTATCAATATTGATGCTCACACCTAAATCCACCGCTTTTTTGATTTCCTCAAAGGATACACAGTTGGGCGTGTAGAGAATTTCTTCGGGGGCATAACCGGCTTTTAAGCCCAGTCTTACCTCATTTACCGATACAGTGTCTAACCCGCAACCTTCGGCACGGAGTAGCTTGAGTATATTGATATTGGTATTTGCCTTACAGGCGTACTTAATCTTAACCTTTACCTGTTTAAATGCATCCTTGAGTTTGTGGTATTGTTCCTTAATCTTATTGCCGTTGTACACATAAAGGGGTGTTCCAAATTGCTCAGCTACAGAAAGAAGGTCTACGCCTTCTACCACATAACGATTGTTCTCAAGTTGCATTATTTCTTAAAATTTGCGCGAATATAGATGTAGCCTATCAAGCTACAAACCCATTGCCCATACATTGAACTTTAATGGGAATTGCCTATTGTCTAATCAGGATAATTTCTGCCCTGCGGTTCTTGCTTCTGCCCTCTGGCAACTTATTAGATGTACTGGGTTCTCTGTCGGCCACCCATTGCACCTGTTTGCTTTGAATATTGTGCTGTTTTAGCCATAGACTGATGCTATGAGCTCTCCTTTTGGAAAGCTTCACATTGTATTGATAGCCCCCCGTAGAATCGGTATGTCCCTTTATAACCGCTTTGTACTCTTGTCCACTTGAAAGAGATGCAAGGGCTTTCTCCAGTGCTTGTTTATCTCTACGGTCCAGTAAAAAAGAATCACTCTTAAAAAATACGCTGAGCGAGAAGCTGTCAATATACTTAGGTTCAGGTACTTTCTCAACTACCGGATGCGCCGCAATAAAGGTCTTTAATTTTTCAGGTTCGCTCTCGTAATGTGCCGCCAGCTTTTTGAGCATCGCAGTGGTATCAATGCCTGCCACTCCTCGGGTTGGGCTGCTAAAGGACTCTTTTTCAAGGAAAACACCACTATCGTATTTCAAATCGCCCACATCGGCAATTACTATCTTAAGTCGGTAAATCTCACCAGGGTATACCTTGGCCGTGGCTCTCAGTTTCACAGTCATTCCATCAAACTCCATGTCGTTTAACATTTGTGGAGCTTCAAGCATTTTTTGCCATGACTTGGGTTTCAACAGTTTCCTGTCTTCTTCCAAATGGTTGGTAATAAAATGCTCCTTATTTGAAATAAAGTTGATGTTGTCTATGGTAATAGGAATAGACTTGGCCGCTACCTGAAGCCTGGCTATATTGGTGTAGTATGGAAAACCCGGACCTTGAATGAGGAAGGCAAAGGCATCGTTAAAGCCCTTACCCACGTATTCAGGATATTCTTCGCTGGCAAAAAAGTAATAGAAGCCAATACTGTCAGAATAGGGGATAAAATCAAACTCAATTGATACGGCATCGGCTGTAAGCCTGCCAATGAGCTTGCTCAGGTCTTCATCACCCGGACCGAAGAACTCAGTACTAGTATTGGTAGTGTCGTTAGGGCCCGTAATCTTGGCTACATCGCCGGTGCTCAGTACCAGTCCTTCTTTTACAAGATCTTGGTCCGACTTAAAGTTGAAAAGTGCAATAGAGCCGATAGGAGCTACCACTTCAAAATGTCCTGTAAGTACCCCGTTGCCTATAAGGGTTTTCTTTACCAGTTTTTTATAGGCCCTTATAGTGGCAGAGTCAGGTGCATCTACTTCAATTTGCGAGTAGCTTTTTTTTGGTAAAAGGCAAATAAGCCCTACCAATAGCATTAATGTTTTGTAATTGAACAACTTACTCAGCACCAGCTCGATTCCTGCATTGATGCGCAAAGATAGACCTAAGCTTTCAAAGGCGCTTTTTACTTAGGGGTTATATCTTTGACACAAACCACACAAAATTGTCAGAACACCCCTTTATTCCTTTTACACGTCCATTTGTTTCAGCTGAAGAAATGGACAAGGACATCAATTCATTTTATCAGTTTATGGACCAGAGAAGGAGTGTGCGCGACTTTTCCGATACTCCGGTACCTCGGTCAGTTATTGAAAAAATACTACTGACAGCCAATACAGCGCCTTCTGGTGCGCATAAGCAGCCATGGACTTTTTGTGCTATTTCGAACGCTGAAATACAGACTAAGATTAGAGAAGCGGCTGAAGAAGAAGAAAAACTGAATTACAACGGAAGAATGTCGGAAGCCTGGTTACGCGACCTGGCCCCCTTGGGAACCGATGAACACAAGCCTTTTTTGGAAATTGCTCCGTGGCTTATAGTAATGTTTAAAAAGGCCTATGATATGGAAGACGGTGAGAAACGCAAGAACTATTATGTAAACGAGTCAGTAGGCTTGGCAGCTGGTTTTTTATTAGCTGCTATTCACCATGCCGGTCTAGTTGCCCTTACACATACGCCAAGTCCCATGGATTTTCTTGGCAAACTTTTAGGACGCCCTTCCAATGAAAGAGCCTTTTTGCTTATTCCTGTAGGTTATCCTGCTGCTGACGCTATGGTTCCCGATATCCATAGAAAGCCCTTGGAAGATATTTCAGTATGGTATGAATAGCAAGCAAGGCTCCGAATGGCAGGCATCCTTTCAAAAGAATGGTTTTATCATTCTAAGGAATTACCTGGGTAGAGAAGAGCTTGAAGTATATGGGCGGTGCATTGAGGAAGCAATTGCCCTGTTGGAAAAAGAGAGCGGTCTGAATGCAGAAGGGCTGGTGTTTCATTCCAATCTGTTTCGTTTAAACAATGAGCTGGCTCAACAACTTTCGGTAGAGAAGATTTCCGGACTTATAGAAACCGTAGCTCAGGCTCCGGTATGGATTCGCTGGGATCAGCAAATTACCAAGATGCCCGGTGGGGTAGAGTTTCCCTGGCATAGAGACAATGCCTACAATAAGCTCAAGGCAGAACATTTTCAGTGCTGGATACCACTAAGTGACATGACCCCTGAAAACGGAGCCCTTTGGTTGTTGCCTGGAAGTCATTTGTGGGAAGAGTCAGAACATTTGAAGAAGGAGAACCATTGGGTGGCGGACTTGGATGATAAGGACGCCATTTGCCTGGAAGCCCAACCAGGAGACCTTGTGCTGTTTTCTTCAAAGTTGTTTCATAAAACGGGTATTAATAGGACCGATGGCCCGAGGGTGGCTTATGTGGTAGAGTATATGAAGCAGAAGGATTTTGATCCGGGAGTAGAAGCACCGTACTTGTTTATAGAAGGATACTTACCTAAGTGGATACAGAAACATCCGAATAGGAGTAGGTTTTGGAAGCCGAATAAGGTGGTTATTTCGGGAAAGGATATTGGCTCCAGAAGGAAGGTCTAGGGTTGGTAGTTTGGAGTTTTCAGTGACTAGTCGTTAGTAGCTAGTGAATAGTTGCTATGCATGGTTCCTTGCCGGTCCAGCGATTTTCAATTTTGAGTTTTCAATTTTCAATCTTCAGTTTTGAATTTGACCCTGTGTTTGGTCAACTTTTCTCCAAAACAATTGGCATGGTTTTCTTGGAGAACAAGTGATCGCAGCCAAGGAATAGGGTGTTTTCGTCCTTATCGTAAGCTTCATACTTTTCCATTGATGAAAAGTATGCAAAAATCTAGTCCGCAAAAAACTCCCTCCCAATGCTTCGCACAGGTCGTTCAGACAGCTTTGCGGACGGTAGGTATTGAATCATATTTGTTTGGAAACGGATGCCCTTCTTATGAATAAGAAGACATATCCATCCTTCGATACATTTTCAATTTTGAGTTTTTAATTTGCCATTGTACTTGGGGAAGGGTAGTGTCAAAAACATGCGAAGGGTGTTATTGACTTAGTGTGCCTGATACTCAAAAGGATGCAACAAGGAACTATTTGCCTTTGCTATTTAAGCGGAGGTAGGGAGTACCTGAGCTGAAATGAAAACTCATGCAAGAAAAATTTAATCAACAGCAATAAAGCCAAATAGTTGGCGTTACCTTAAGCGTACGACTAACTCATATACCTTTAAGCCTAAAGCCCTGTTGAAATTTAGATTTGACAGGGCTTTCCTTTTAAGTGTGAAATTGTACTTTTAAAGCAATGACAATTCAGTAGATGATTAGTTGATCTACAACTAAAACGTGAAAGATGGAAGACGAAGAATTGCTGAACTCGATCCTCGAGCGACTTTATAAATTTTCGGGTGGCGTATCAAGCGTGAGAAATACCCTTAACGAAGACGGAATCTTTTTCAGGAAAAATCAGCTTAACCGTGTGATGGGCGATATAAGGAACAATGGATTTGCCCTTGTATCAAGAGCCGAAGACGACTACCAGGCCCAAATAAGCCCCGAAGGAGTTATGTATTGTGAGGAGACCCTCATGCTGCGCTAAGAGCCATTGAAAAAACTACTTATTATCTTTCTTAAGTACCCTCAGCTGGGCAGGGTAAAGACCAGATTGGCCAAGGGTATTGGCGAAGAGAAAGCCCTGGCCATCTACCAGCATTTAGTAGCGCATACACTCGAAGTAGCTGCGCTTGGCGATTGGGATGTACAGCTGCACTGGGCACAGCCCATGGCAAGCTATCCTGGATTTGAAGGGTATGACTATAGTCTTCAAAAAGGAGATGACCTGGGCAGCCGCATGGCAGGCAGTATGGCAAAGGGCCTGAGGCACTATGATAGAGTAGTGCTCATAGGTTCTGACATCCCCGGTATTCATGAGGACATTATTGAAGATGCTTTTGAGCAATTGTCCAGGTATGATATCGTTTTTGGTCCGGCAGCAGACGGTGGCTACTACCTGGTAGGCCTTAGCCAATACCTTCCGGAAGTATTTCAACTTAGAGAGTGGAGCCATCCCGAAGTTTTGGCACAAAGCATAGAATTAGCAAAGGCAAATGGCAGCACATGGGCATTGGTAGATACACTAAGCGATCTGGATACCGAAGAAGACTTAAAGAAGCTTCATAAGCTCCAGAAACTGTTCAACATCCTCTGAGATGGATGAAGATGTGGCATATTTGTGAGCTACATCTTATCCTATGAAACCAATTATTACTTTTCTGTGCCTGGCCTTTGCACAGTCTCTCATAGCGGCACCGCTATGGATGCGTTATCCTGCCATATCTCCCAACGGAGAAAAAATTGTGTTTAGCTACCAGGACGACCTATGGATGGTGGATGCCAATGGTGGCAATGCCGAAGCGCTTACCCGACACCAGGCCCATGACTTTATGCCCATATGGTCGCATGATGGCAAGCAGCTGGCCTTTGCATCCTTCCGCTATGGCAATTATGATGTATTTCTTATGGACATGGAGAGCAGGAGCGTTACCAGGCTCACCCATCATTCATCTGATGATTTGCCCTCAGATTTTGGCATAGACAATAAGACGGTGCTGTTTTCATCGGTGCGCATGGACCACTTTAAAAATGCGCAATACCCTTATGGCAGACTGGGCGAATTGTACTCCATAAGTACTGACGGAAAGGTTTTAGACCAGGTAACTACTATTTCGGCCGAGTGGGCCAGGTACTCTAAAGACGGCGCAAAAATTATATTTCACAATAAAAAAGGTTACGAAGACGAGTGGCGTAAGCACCACACCTCATCGGTAACCCGTGATGTGATGTCATACAACCTGAAAAGCAAGGGCTTTGCTTTTCTCACGGACTTTAAAGGAGAAGACAGAAACCCCGTTGAAAGTAAGGATGGTAAGGGTTTTTACTACCTGAGCGAAGAAACAGGTTCTTTCAACATTTGGTACCGAAATTATGATGGGTCTGGAAAACGCCGGGTTTCCAGGCTTGACAAGCATCCTGTGAGATTTTTGTCGGCCGATAATAACGGCAGGCTTTGCTATGGCTATGATGGTGAGATTTACACCATAAGCGATGGCGGCACTGCCAAAAAAGTGGCCATCAACTTGCAAACCGACGCAAAAGAAAATCACGATAAGTTTAAAGAACTTACCAGCGGCTGTACGGAGATGGCGGTATCGCCCAATGGAAAAGAAATAGCCTTTGTACTGCACGGCGATGTATTTGTAACCGCCGTAGAGCACAGTACCACAAAAGCGATAACGGCAACACCCTGGCAGGAGCGAAGTGTGAGTTTTTCGCCTGACGGACGCTCGGTACTGTATGCCGCTGAGAAGGGAAGCAGCTGGAGTGTATACCAAAGCACCCTGAACATTGCTGAAGAAAAGTACTTCTACAACAGTACTTCCTTTGAAGAGACTGCTGTAATAGAAAGCAAGGAAGAGTGTTTTCAACCAGCTTATTCACCCAATGGTGAAGAGGTAGCCTTTTTGCAGGAACGAACTACGCTGAGAGTTATCAACCTTAAAAGCAAAAAGACACGCACCATACTCGATGGATCGTATAACTATTCCTATTCTGACGGTGATCAATGGTATGAATGGTCGCCCGATGGAAAGTGGTTTTTGGTGGATTTTAACGACCCAAACCGATGGATGGGAGAAATAGGCCTGATAGCTTCTGACGGAAAGGGCAAGCTGGTAAACCTTACACAAAGTGGCTATGGCGACGGCGGCGGCCGATGGATGGCTGGTGGAAATATGGCCATGTATTTTTCAGACCGCTACGGTATGAGAAGCCATGGTAGCTGGGGAGCCGAAAGCGATATTCTGGGCATTTTTCTCAACCAAAAAGCTTTTGATGATTTTAAAACGCCACTGAGCGAGTTAGACGAAGAAAAAAAGGGCGAAGCAAATGGAAAGGGACCTGAAAAGGCAGAAGAAGAGCCACCGGTAGAAGACATTAAGATAGAGCTGGGGGGCATTGAAGATAGAAAGGTGCGATTGAGCCTGCACTCGGCCCGGCTATCAGGAGCTGTGGTTGACAAGAAATGCCGCAAGCTGTACTACCTGGCCTGGTACGAAAAAGGCTCGGATCTGTGGGTATACGATCTTAAAGAGCGTTCGGCCAAAATCATTACCAAGTTTCCTGCCGGCGCAGGGGCATTAAGCTTATCTAAAGACGAGAAAAAAGCCTTTGTGCTTTCAGGTGGTTCTATTTTTTCGGTAACGCTTGAAGGCAGCCAAAAGAAACCTGTTTCATTCAAGGCAAAAGTTACGACTGACTACAGTGCCGAAAGGGCTTACCTGTTTGAGCATATGTGGCGACAGGTACAGAAGAAATTTTACAAAGTAGACCTGCACGGTGTAGACTGGGACTTTTACAAAGAAGCCTACAGCCGCTTTTTGCCGCATATTAATAACAATCATGATTTTGCAGAAATGAGTTCGGAGTTGCTGGGCGAACTCAATGCCTCGCATACAGGATGCCGTTTTAGAAGCAACTGGAAGCATGGTGATCACACGGCTCATCTGGGCATTTTTATTGATCATACGCACACCGGCAGCGGAATCCGCGTAGACGAAGTAATTGGCAAAAGCCCCTTGCTGCGCGATGGTGTAATCTGGCAAAAAGGCTATGTAATAACCAAGGTAAACGGAGTTTCCATTGAGAGCATTCCGCATTTCTACAGCCTGATGAACCATAAGGCTGGTGAGAAAATACGCATTGACTATAGAGACAATAAGGGAACCACACATAGCCTAACGGTGGTGCCGATGAGTGGTGGGCAGCAATACAATTTGCTGTACGAAAGATGGATAGAAGCCAGGGCCGCATTGGTAGATAAACTATCGGACGGCAGAATAGGCTATGTACATGTGCGCGGAATGGACGATGGAAGTTTCAGGCATGTATATGAAGAACTGCTGGGTAAAAACAGCGGCAAGGAAGCCATTATAGTGGACACCCGATTTAACGGCGGGGGCTGGCTGCACGACGACCTTGCCACCTTGCTAAGTGGTGAAAAATACGTGGACTTTGTACCCAGAGGCCAGCACATAGGTTCTGACCCGCATGAAAAATGGAACCGCCCATCCTGTGTATTGACAGGTGAAGGAAACTATAGTGATGCACACGCTTTTCCGTGGGTATACCAAACGCTGGAAATAGGCCCCATTATTGGCATGCCTGTGCCCGGAACCATGACAGCTGTATGGTGGGAGAACCTGCAAGACAACACACTGGTGTTTGGTATCCCACAAGTAGGAGCCGTAGATGCCGATGGCAACTACCTTGAAAACCAGGAACTACAGCCCGATATATTGGTAAACAACGAGCCCGGAGCTTTGCAAGCCGGGCAAGACCAACAAATAGAAGCGGCAGTACAGCATTTGCTGGAAGGCCTAAAGAAATAGAAGAGATGAGAATACTTGCCGCATGCTTTTTCCTTTGCTTGTTTTACTCAGGTACTCCTGCGCCTAACAGCCTTGAAGAACTGATGGAACTGCATAAGAAGGCCGTAAATGCTGATGCACTGGCCCAGGCAAAAAGCGTGCGGAAGGTGGGTATGATGACCTTTGGAACCAATCAAGTGCCTTTTACCAGCTATCAGCAAGGCAATAATTTTAGGCTGGAACAGCGTTTTGGAGGCTTGAATATGTTTTCAGTGCTCAATGAAGAAGGGGCCTGGAAACTAAACCCCTGGGACAATAACAAAATAGAAAAGCTGGGTGGTGGTGAGTTGCGCAAGCTCAAAGAGCTGTCCATGTCGGGCGGGGTGCTTATAGACGGTGAGCGCTTTGGCTACACGGCAAGCCTTAAGGAAGAAGATGCCGCTAAAGACCACCCTGTGGTGCACGTGGATTGTGGCAATAATGCCTACTACAAAGTGCATTTAAACCCAGAGACCTATCTTATAGACAAAACCATTTTTCACCAAAGTGCTGATGGCAGAAATACTAAGGTAGAGCTCATTATAAAGGAGTATTCGGAGTTTGGCAAGGTGCAATTTCCCAGCGAGGTAAGGGAGTTTTTTCAGGGAGAAGCATTGGCATCTTATTCCATTATAAGCATAGATACCCGACTTGACTTAGATTTGAAACTCTTTAAAACACCCGATGGAGGAGAATAAGAAAGGAAGTTCAGGTCTGTTTAAGTGGTTGTTTATCTTACTATTGGCAGCTGCTATTGTGCTCTTCTCGTTTGACAATCTTGACAACGTAGCCCTGGGCTTAGTGGTAACTACCACACACCTGCCCCTTACCGTGGTTATTCTGGGCTCTTTTCTCATAGGGCTCATTTTGGCAGCTTCCATTTTGTCCATTTCATCGCTTAAGCATAAAAGAGCACTCAAGGCAAAGGATAAGGAAATTGCCAGTTTGCAAGACAGACTTCGCGATGTGCACACTAAAATTGATGCATTAAGCGATAATGCTGAATAGCTAAGTTCGCAGCTTCATGCGCCAGTCAGGATTTCTTAAAAGCGTACTCACTTTATTGAGTGGAAGTGTTACAGCGCAGTTTATTCTGTTGCTGAGCAATTTGCTTATGGCGCGCTGGTATGCTCCTGAAATATTGGGCGAGTTCAGAGTGTTTGCCCCGGTGGTATTTATCTCAGCGTTACTGGCTTGTGGAGGCTATGAGCTGGCCGTAATGCTACCCAAAAGAGACCGCGATGCTTATGCCCTGGTAAGGCTATCATCTAAAATACTCCTGAGCTGTCTGCTACTGCTAAGTCCGGTAGCCTTTTTATTGCGCCATTGGCTGGCCGATGTGTTCAATGCCCCTTCGCTGGGGTTCTGGGCCTTGTTTTGGCCCCTTTCTATTTTTATGGAAGGCGCCTTTAACCTGATGCACCAGTTTTTGGTGCGGAAAAAATGCTATAAGAATGCCTCCGTTACTTTTCTTACATATGCTCTGGTATATGCGGCCATAGCACTTATAGGCAGTCAAATTTACTTTTCGGTACACATATTCTTCATTGCCTGGCTTAGTGCACAAGCCGTGAAGGTGAGCCTGTATTGGTGGTTTTATCAAAAGCAGAAAAGAGAAGACCAGGCTGTTTTTAGTGAAGAAGCCAGCAAAGGCCTGGCCCGGCAATACTGGCAATATCCCGTATTTCACCTGGGCTCAAGCTTTACCAATACAGCCTCTAAAGAATCAGTAGCGCCCATGCTTAGTGCCTTTTATGGAAGCGCCACTGCAGGGCTCTATGGTCTGGCTTATCAGGTATTGTTTTTACCCATGCGTTTTCTATCGCAGTCAGTCACCACGGTGTTTTACCAACGGGTGGCCAAAGCCCGCGATTTGGGTCCCAAACATGTAAAAAGAGAAACCCTTACTACCGTATTCTTCCTGTTGCTGGTAAGTACGCTGCCTACCTTTTTTCTCACCTTTTTTGGTGCCGATCTCTTTGCCTTGCTTTTCGGCGAAGAGTGGCGTGATGCAGCTGTGTTTATCAAATGGCTTGCCGCCTTTGCCATAGTAAGCTCTGTGGCCTCGCCGCTTACCTCGCTGGTGAATGTAAAGTTTAAGCTGGCCAGCTTTTTTGCTTTCAACCTGCTGCTGCTGGTAAGTAGGCTGGGAGCAGTGGCTCTGGGAGCGTATTGGGGGCAAGGAGCCGAGCTGTCCATTCAACTCTACGGACTCGCCGCCTTTTTAGGCGCTGTGGTATTGATTGTATGGATGCTGCAACTGGCAGGAATATTTAAAAAAGAACCAAGTGCTTGAAACAAGCTTTATACTGGAAACCGCTGGAACAGTGCTATCGCTGGCCTATGTAATACTCTTAATGCTCAATAAGGTGTGGGCCTGGCCCTGCGGCATACTGGGCTCGGCCATTATGGGTTACACTTTTGTTACCGCCGAGCATCCCCTGTATATGGAAACAGTATCCTACACGGTGTATACCCTTATGGGCGTGTATGGCCTGTGGTACTGGATGCAGAGCCATAAAACCGGAAAAGATGTTGTACAAGAGCAGGGAAGGCCCATTGTAGAATGGAGCCTGCTGAGCCATGCCGGTATCTTGCTGGGCGGATCCCTGCTGGCCCTGGCTATTGGCACGGCCTTAAAGAGCACGGATGAAGCAAGGCCTATGTTTGATTCCTTTACCACTGTATTTGCCCTCATAGGCACTTGGATGCAGGCCCGCAAAATTCTGTCGAACTGGCTTTACTGGCTGGTGATCAATATGGCTTCTATTTACCTGTACTGGGATACAGGTTTTAATCAATATTCTTTGCTCACAATGGTGTTTACCGTGCTTTCAGTAACGGGATACCTTCAATGGCGAAAATTATATGCAGCACAGCCGGTATGATGTATTGATAGTAGGGGGCGGGGCGGCTGGTTTTTTTACCGCCATCAACTTGGCCGAGGCAAGGCCCGAGCTGCGCATTGCTATACTGGAGCGCGGCAAGGAAGTATTGCAAAAAGTGCGTATATCAGGTGGTGGACGCTGCAATGCTACCCATGCCTGTTGGGAGCCCCGTGAGTTGACCCAGTATTACCCCCGTGGGGAAAAAGAGCTGCTCGGTCCTTTTCATAAATTTTGTACAGGCGATACTGTTGATTGGTTTGAAACACGAGGCGTAGCGCTGAAAATTGAAGAGGATGGTAGAATGTTTCCGGTAACGGATTCCTCACAAACCATCATCGATTGTTTCCAAACGGCCGTGAAGCAAGCAGGTATACAAGTGCTTACTAGCTGCAACGTAACACATATAGAAGCCTGGGAAAAAGGATGGAAGCTTTCAGGCCCTACCCAAGAATGGCTGGCTCATAAAGTGGTGCTGGCGCCCGGCAGTTCTAAGCAGGCATGGAAGATGCTGGAGGGGCTGGGACATAGTATCGTGGAGCCCGTACCTTCTTTGTTTACCTTCAATTGCAAAGACACACGCCTGCGCAACAGGGCAGGGCTTAGCGTGGCGAATGCTCAGGTACAAGTATTGGATACTGACCTTAGCGCCGAAGGTCCCTTGCTGGTGACCCATTGGGGGCTCAGCGGTCCGGCCATACTCAAGCTTAGTGCCTGGGGCGCGCGCAAGCTGCATGCGCTCAACTACAAGTTCCGTATACAGGTAAATTTTACGGGGCTTGAGGCAGAAGCTGCCCAGGAGCAAATACAGGAAGCACTCAGCACCCATGCTAAAAAGCAGCTGGGCAATACGCCTTTGTTTGGCATTCCTAAGCGCTTATGGCAAAGCCTTATTCCCGAAGCATTGGCACAACAATCCTGCGCATCCCTACATGCTGCGGCGCGGCAACAGTTGCTCAAATCTGTATACGCAGCCGAGTTCAACATCAATGGGAAAAGCACTTTTAAAGAAGAGTTTGTAACCGCTGGTGGTGTGGAGTTAAGCGAAGTAGATTTTAGAAGCATGGAAAGCAAGCTGCATCCTGGCCTCTACTTTACCGGCGAAGTGCTCAATATAGACGCCATCACCGGTGGCTTCAACTTTCAGGCCGCCTGGACCACAGCTTGGTTGGTGGCCCGGGAGCTGGGTGCTTAGTGGGCTTTTTATTTAACCATTGCTAATGTTTGTCACATTAGGAGACATTTTATATTTATGCGCTTTGTTTTGGGCTTTCCTGTGAGTGCCTGAAACAGCACTGAAAAAGAAACTATGTATCGCAAACTCAATGTTTTGGCTTTGATCGCACTTTCTGCAATGATGACGGCTTGTGGCGAAGCCAGAAAGGAAGTGGCTCACCAAGTTTACACTGAAATTTATTCAGACGATGATAAATTAACTGCTGAAGGCTTGTTGGTAGATTCTATTCAAGACGGCGTTTGGAAGTTTTATAACGAACAGGGGGAGATCACGATGACAGGGGCCTACGATGATGGATTGATGGTGGGAGAGTGGAAATACTATGACTTTATTGGTAACGTGTCTCGTATATCATGGGCGGTACAAAATGGAAGTACTGATGACGATGTAGCCTTTTCTATACCTGCTGGTTTTAAGGTGACTTCCTTAGATAAAGGCTTGTTCATGGCCGTAGACTCAGTTACATCTGATGTGTTTACGTTTAGGAAAGTACCTACCGTGGGTGTTAAGAGTATAGAAGAGTCAATTTCACTCGGAATTGAAAACGAAGGGGGAGAAGTTCAATCTGTTTCAAGGAAAAAAGTTGCTTCATCTGACGGAGTTTATTTTTATGAGAGTTGGAACATTTCCATGAAGGAGGGCGAAGCTGATATTGTAACTCATCTCATCATTAAGGAAGGTAAGGAGCTTGATTTGATCTGGTCATACACCTGTTTTCCAGAGGATGCTGCTACCGCATACTTTTTAATAGGCGAGGTATTTCATCATACATTCTATCGCGACGACATCGTTCAAAAACCATTTCTAGAGATTGAGGTAACTGAAATGGGTGCTGAAGATTTGTGATTTTCCAGGTGTTGTAGAAGCCTTTGGAAATGCAAAACAGGGTACAGGTACTCTGACTTGTTTTATAAGGTTTGGGGGGCGGAATGGATCGCTGAAAGGCTGAAACGATTGTAGACCTATTATTTTTTAAACCACCGCTTTTTGGCTGGGCGCTTTCCACGGAAAACGGTTTCTTCCATAACTGATGCAATGCCATTTTCTAGCTGTTGCACTTCTTTCTTAATTCTGTCTTTGACAATGTAGCCAGAGCGCCCCGTGAGATTTGAGTTTATTATCTCGAATCTTCCCAACTGATGCATCTTTTTAAGAATTCTGTAGCCATCATTAGAGTCATCATAAATGGGAACGGGCAGTGGTTGAAATTCAGGTGTGGACTTTATAAAAATTGAAAAGAAGTAGGGATCAAGTTCTCCAAACTCTTCTCCATAGGTCAACGGAACTTCTATTTTTTGTTGGGTACCTCTATTTTCAAATGCGCAATGAAAGCCATGAAAGTAGTAATCCCATGCTCCCATTTGGCCACGTGGTTGGTGGTTTTTGTTACCAAAATAGCCGTTGAGTTTTTTCAAGGGAAAGCCACCATGGTCTGGAATGTTGTTCTCAAGGATGAATTCGTTTATCAGCTTTTCGCCCAGTAGTCCGTACTCCTTAGCACATAGTTCAAAGAAATCTTGGTGCTGGGCAATTTCTTCATCTGTAATCAACTTCCTTACGTTGATTTCATACCCGTTCATGTGAATTCCTACGAAGAAATTAGGTAAGACGGCTTTGAGCTCTTCACCCTTTTCTTTCTGGTGCTTTTGAGCAGAGCCAACGAGGTTAATTCTTAATTGAAGGCCTCTTTGTATTTCTTGAATTTCCTTCAGGTTAGGAAAGTCATCAATGTTGGCTACTTCAATGTTTAACTCTGTTGGTTTCATTCTTATATAATGTGCGGTATTTAGTTATACAGCAGGCTCTTACTTTTACTCAGCTGGCGAGAAACGGATTGACTCAAATCTTTATTCTCCAAGCATAGTGCTAATGGCCTCATGTCCATTTTCAGTGGCCCAGTCAAAGGCTGTTTTTTCTGTTCCGTCTTGAATGTCTTTGTCGGCACCTTTTTCCAGCAGAAGCTTTACCACGGCCTCATGGCCTCTGAGCGCTGCTCTGATTAATGCCGTTTCGCCGAAATCATTTGCCGAGTTGATGTTGTCGTGCTTGTTAAGCATTAATTCAACCAGTTCCGGGTTGCCTAAATCTGAGGCTACTATGAGTTCTGTTAACCCAATTTCTGTTGGAGTACCCAGTTGGGCCCCTTGCTCAATGAGGTATTTGGCACATTCCGGATGGTTTCTAAAACATGCCTGTAACACCGCATTTTCGCCTCCGTCTAGTGTAAGGTCTATATTGGCCTTAGACTCTACAAGCTTCTTTAGTACATCTAAGTTGCCATTTTCAGCGGCGTATAAAACGGCTGTCCAACCCATTTCTGCCTGCGCATCAATGGCTGCCTTATGCTTTAAAAGCAAATCAATAATCCGGGCTTGGTCATTCACCGCCGCAGTCATCATAGGAGTTACTCCATGGTTTATTTCAACGTTAGGGTCCATTCCCATAGCCAGTTGCGTCTGCACCTTATCATACAGGCCCAGGGCCACGTATTCATGAAATGTAAGGCTATCTACTTCCTTTACTTCTTCAGTCCTCTCGCTGGTGGTGCCCTGCTTTTGTGTGCAGGCCAATATTGAAATGAATAGGAGCAAAATTGCGAATAGCCAGGGTTTCATAGTAGGTGCTTTTATAGCCAATTGCTGTACTTCATCAAATATAGCTGATGTAGGAAAAAGGGAGTCTTACATGAAAGGCAGGAGTAGGTGTTGGAAAATTGAATTTGATCCATAGACTGTAAGGAGTAGGAAGCCCCAATCGAAACCTCTTGCTAACACCAGTTCATTTCTTCACCACTCCAATCACATTGGGTATTTCCCAAAACTGGTTGTTTTTATCGCTGGTCATAAAACCAGTTTCATAGCTGCCAAAGCGCTCTACTTTCTTTTTAGGATGGTTGAGGTAGAAAGAAGCTTCAGGACCACCTTCAAGGTACATCATGTTGTAAATGTTGAGAGGGGCTTGCAATTGCAGGTTGATGAAGTCATGCACCGTATAGGGTGAGCGGCAGAATATGAACAGAATATTTCCTTCTTTGTCAGTGGCCACTACTACCATGCTCCACATTTTGGCTTGCTTGCTCCAGCGGTTTTTCTGGTGGCAGTCTACCATGCGTATGCTTTGGGTCATGGAGTGATATGATTCTTTGAGCGTTTCCCAGTCCTGGCAAGTGCGGTCAATAATTTGAGCAGCGGGAAGCCCCTTCTCCTTAGGGTTAAAGGCCAGTACGGTGTTATCGGCATTTACTTTTGGGTTGTTCACAAAACTGTAGTTCTTCATGTAGCCTTTATTGGTTTCGTAATCCATTAAGTACATGCCGGCATTGAAGGTGGCTATAAGATTGTGTTTTTGTGCCCATGATCTGGCGGTTTTTATCTTTTCTCCCGTTTCTTTAGCGCTCAAAAGTTTCAAGTCATAGTGTTCAGGATCAATCTTCAAAATATTGACTATCTGATCACTATATAGCGATTTCAGATTTGCCTTGTATTCTCCATAGGCAAGGCCTTCATCAAGCTGTGTCCAGCTAATTTCAGTAACTGAGGGCTTGGCGCTAAACAATAGCACTAGGCCGATAGAGAGTAAGAGTGGAAGCTTCATGCCTTTGAATGGTAAGTATTTTGAAAGGTAACCTGCTTTTGCTGAGGGTTTGTGTTAAGTGATGTCAAAAGGAAGGAAGTATCCAGGGGAGTGCAAGCCCCTCCTTACGAAGTAAGAGAGAACAGATATAAAGTGTTGGTATGTGCCGGACTGAAATTGGGATATATTGACAAGAAAAAACAAGGCATGAAAGTTGAACATATTGCATTACCAATGCTCCTGGCCATAGGTGTAACGGCATTGCTTGCAGGTTGTAAAAGAAACTGCGGAAGGGAGTTTAAAAAGCAGATTCCATGGGAAGAGTTACGTCAGACTTTTGATCTTGATGAAGATGGAATCTCTGATCTACATCGTTGTGATATGCTTGTGCTTTCATCAGGGCCCAATGATTTTGAAGAGCGACCATGGCCTGTACAACAGGGACTTTGCGGAAATGGTGTGTATGAGTTTCTCGTTGGGCAGAACGGAAACCATTTCTTACAACCTGGTGAGAGAATTGAGTTACAAGCAGCTACGGAAACAGAACTTGAATGGAGGGCTGGAACCTATCGTTTGCTGGCAAATCAGGTTTGTGAAGGATTGTATGAAGAAACCTGGACAATAGATGAGAAAGGACCACTTCCGCATTATATGGCAATAAAAAGAGAAGATAGTACGGGCGTACAACTGGGCTGGATAGCGTTGAATTACGATTTGAATGAAGGAAAAATGGCTATTTCTCAAACGTATTTGAGCACCGATTCAGTGGTAGTTTTTGAGTAAGAGAATGCACCACTTCAGTAGTCTCGAATCATTCCTTTCCTATTCAGTTGATATTGCTGTTTTTGTGCTTGTTCAAGAGGCTTGACACAGGAGCACATACTTTATTCATGAGACCACATAGAATAAGGATGTTTCACCAACGAGGCATTGAAATAGCGGAAGTCATCAGATACTTCTTCTCCTATCCAATCTGGGGCTTCGAGAGTTTCCTTCTCCGATTTCAATTCTATTTCGGCCATACTCAGGCCCTTGTTGACACCCTCAAATATGTCAATCTCCCAGGTGCGATCTCCTTGAAGAACTTCATACCGTGTTTTTTCAATAATGGGTTTTTCGCAGAGTTGAAGTAGTTCGTTTGCCTCCACCACAGGGATCTCATATTCGTACTCTGCGCGTGCGATGCCTTCGGTTTTTCCTTTGATGGTGAGTATGCCTTTTCCACCTTTTATACGCACTCTTACGCTGCGTTCAGGTTGGGTGCTTAGGTAGCCTTGTTTCAGGATATAGCTCCGTGCGACGAGCGGCTTCCAGTTGTTGTTTTTGAGTAAAAACTTGCGCTCAATTTCTGTAGGCATATTTTGCTGGCTTAGGAGTTTAGTAAGAGGGGCTCACTTAAAATATTTCTGGCAATGGTACCGGGAAGCACTCGGTACACAGGAATGTTCAATGCGTATTTGTGGCAAAGTTTTTCTATTTGCGCATCAATTTCTTCATGCGCATAGCGGCTTGAAAAATGGCTTAGAACGAGCTGCTGCACTTTTATTCCCGATACCATTTCAATAACCTGCTCCAGAGTGCTGTGTTGATTTCGTTTTTTTACCAAACCTTGTTCCATTTCCTTTCCCAGAAAAGTAGCTTCATGAATCAAAATATTCGAATTCTGCCAGCGCTGTAAATCTTCTACAGGAGTATCTCCTGAATAGTCAATAATGGGCCTGCGCTCTGTTTCACTTGTATATTCAGGTCCATGTTCTTTTCTGAGTTGGGCTATCTCTTTTCCGGGCAAATGAAGAAACTCAGCCTTCAATTTGCTCTTGTTTTCAAACACGCGGAAACTTAGACTTTTTGCAATACCCTCAGGAGCGCTTACATGGCCGTTTCGTATGGCTTCTACAAATACCCCTTTCTTAATTTCAATACAGTCTCCCGGTTTTATGGGTTTCCATACCGTTCCTTTTGCCTGTGTATCAAAACGCTGCATAAACTCAGCTAAGGCCGGAAACGAACCACTATCAGCAGGATAGTAGATCACAGGAAAGTCCTCTCGGGCATTGAGTTGATTGAATTGTAGAAGACCCGCCAGATGGTCTCTGTCTGCGTGACTGATAAAAACGTGTTTTACCTTTCTGCTCTTCTGCAGTAGTCCGGCTGAAAGTCCATCACCTGCGTCAAACAACAGGCCCAGCTCGTCAATAAAAAACCATGTAGCAAACATGGCCGTAGAGTATCCGGTAATAGTAAGTTTCATGACAATTTCCCTTATTCCTAGTGAAGGCAAATATATCCAGTTTTTAATAGTGTGGCTACAGCTTACTCAGTAAAGAAACAGGCACAGCTAGTGGTAGATGATGTAAGGGCAAGAGCCTATCTTTAATACATAAACACCTTTTTCTAACATGCAGAGGTCAATACAAAAGCCCTTGGCAGTAGGCATGGGCTTGCAGGGAATTGGTTGCCCCTGGGCTGTAAAAAGCGCCATATTTTTACCATCAAGGTGCTTCCCGACAATGAATAGTTGGGTAGCGGCGGGGTTTGGATATACCTGCACAGGCTCATAAGGCTGCTCTACAAGCACCTCTACAATGTGAGAATGGCTGGAGCTTCCGTTGTAATCCACCTGCTTTAACTGATAGTAGTTAGAACCGTGAATTGGCTCTTTATGAAGGTAGCTGTAGCTCCTGGTGGCCAATGAAGTGCCGTGCCCCGGTATGTTGGACAATTCACTCCAGTGCAGTCCATCTGTTGAGTGCAGTACCGCAAAGTGACTGTTGTTCAACTCTGAAGCAGTTTGCCAATTCAGGAGTACATGCGAGTTAGCTGTTATCTGAGCCATAAATGCCTTAAGCTCTACTGGTAGCACACCATAGGAGCGGGCTTCTACTGTATATCCCCAAACGTCGCTCAGCGTTACAATGAAATCACTCTTATTGTGGCTACTGTGCATGTTTTTTACCACAAAGTCGTAGACGAAGCCAATGCTATCATAGGTTATGGGGTGGTGGGCATAGCCCCATAGGGTAGTATTGGTATCTCTCTGCGGTGAGGCCGGATAGTGGGCCGGCATATTTGCCTTCTCTGAACTATAGCGGCTCATCGCCGTTTGCTTCCCGTTAAACTGGTAGGAGAATACACTAAAGCCTGAGAGCACGTCGTGATTGTCTCGTGTTGCTGAGCCTTTGCTGTAGGCTTTTTCCATATCAAACACTGATGAAAAGGTGTCGTTTGCAAATTCAAATCGATTAATGTGTTGGTTAAAAGGCCAGGTAATTCTAAACAATGCGCTATCGGGCCAGTCTTCCAGAAGTTCAACCTTGGCTGAACTCAATGCCTGGCAAACGCCTGTAGACAGGCTTGGGTCCAATAAACGGTGGGTATTGACAAAGGTGTTGCCATAGCTCGGGTGTTTGCCTTCGGCACTCAGGTGCAAGTGTATCTGCGAAGTGCTTCCGCTGGCTCCCACGATACCTATGGTATCTCCCTGGCTTATTCTATTGGTAGTGGATGCGGTGTTCCAAGCCTTCCAGGGTTTGGTCCATATAGAGTCTAAATGCCGGTAATTGATTACGATGTTGCCTGAGAGGCTTTGGTACTCTTCATCGCAGGTAATTTGTACTGACCGTCCTTCAGAGGTGCTTTCCATGGCAGCATCAGTACCGTGGACTACTTCTGAAATTACGCCATCGCACATACAGAGTATGTGGTACCGTGTGCTATTGTCATAGCTGGTGCCATTGTGTTTTATGGTATGCCAAAAATCAATGCCCCCATGGTTGTCATTTTTCTTTGAACGGGTGCTCATATACCTTGATCCATAGCCCGCTTTGAGGTAGTACAAATCAACCGCATTGGGGTAATAGTTGGGAGAGTCCAAAACATCTGCTTCTACCGGGAAAATGAAATTGTACTGGCTGCTATTGCTTTCAATGTAATCGATACTAAGATCTCTGGAGCTTAGTGTTTTTAGTATTTGAGCATGTGTTTGAAACCCGCCTAAACCTGCGAGTATGAAGATGAGTGTTTTTTGAAATGAAAGAAATGAGTAGAAAGAGTAAATAGGCTTACAGCTTGGCTGTAGGGGAAGAAAATGCATAAGTCCACTGGGCAATGGATGTAAAACACCGTTTGCTTTTTAAGTACCAGTTTGCAAGCTTCTCAACAAGCACATAAATCGTACCAAGAAAGAAGAAGTGCCATAGGTTTCCATGCTGCGGCAAGTTTTAGTTCTCGCTTCCTTTTTTCTCTTTATCTGAGATCCACAATGAGCAATTATGGAAGGTAATGGACAGCACCTGCTATAGTAAGAGAAATAAGCAAAGCCGGACCCGGCAGATTCAACTGAAATAGACTTCCAATGCCCGTATCAATGTTTTAATATTTAAGCTGGGATAAAAGCCTGCACTATTAATGCAATTTACTTCTACAATTTTCCAGCCTTCATAGCTGAGGCAAATGTCCATTACAAAGGCTCTTTCAACATTGTAAATCTCCAGCATTGACTGGGCAAATTCTATCCCATCGGCAGATACCTCTTTTTCGAAGGGCACATCGCCATGAAAACGGTAGTACGCCCCTGCTACTATTTGTTTCCCCACTATCCAAAGACGGGCTTCTTTTATAAGCCTTTGTGGAATGGATGCCTGTACCAGTGATGTAGCTTTTAATAGTGGCGTTTTGGGCTGTTTTAATGCCTCACTCACAAAGTTGTCCCACTTGGTTTGCGTAAATACCTGGCCAGTGAATATTTTGGCATCTACATAGGGTTTTATGAATTTCTGCTCACCTTCCTTCCATTGTATCTTTTCTGCCAGTTCAAATACATCGGTCTGGTAATTTAAAAGATGCTCTTTATAGTACTTGGAATGAATTTCAAAGCGATGGTTACCGCCATAAAAAGAGCCCGGCATCCAATGGGTATTGGTTTTTGCCAATCGGGCAAGCTTTACCGATCCATACACGAAAATGTTCCTACGCTCGGTTTGGGTATGTATCTCCTTTGTCTCTGGTCCTAGCTCAATGGTTTCATAAGATAGACCAAGCTCTTCCAACGTTTCAATAAGTCGTTGGTGGTCATCGTCGGAATAAATGTTGGATTGTACTAAGTAATGCATGATTCATTTGGCTGAATTAGTGCCCGGGCGTCAAAGAAACGGCATCTGAAGCTTCTCACAGTACTTGTTTTCAGGATTCTGACAGGGAGACCATAGTATGGCTACAAATGAAACTTTGAAATGACTGGAACCAGATCGCCACCCATGTATAGCACACCCTTAAACTCCTTAACGGCACCTGCTTCAGGAACCAGTATTCCGTTTGGGTCAAAAAGGCCCCTCAGCACTTCTCCGTTTTCATTGATATTGAGCACCATACCAAAGCGTTGTTGCCTGGGCTGTAGGAAATTGGGAAGAGCGTATATCAATTTTTTCATTCCCTTTTTAGGATGAATGTTATCAAGGGCCTCGTTTCTCACGGTAGAGAAGCCCAACCAAAAACTGCCATCTTCTCTTATTGAAATACCGTTTGGGAAACCAGGTAAATTGCTCATTAGTACTTCGCTGGTACCTGCTCGATTTCCCTTAAGCCAATATTTAAGTATCCTATACTTAGAAGTTTCAGTGAGTAGTAAGAAACTTTCGTCTTTAGAGAGCACAACTCCGTTGCCGAAATAAGTGCCTTCAATCAATGTTTTCACTTCTCCCGTTTTTGGTGAGTATTGGTACAAAGCGCCTTGCGGGTTTAGTTCTAAAATAAGCTTGCGCCCATACTTCACATCATAGCTTGCCTGGTGTGAAGTATTGGAAAAATAAATAGCCCCATCCCTGGCAATGTCCAGACCATTGGGAATAAGAAAAGGCCTTCCTTTTTCGTCATGGCTGGCTAGTACGGTGACTTCTCCTTTTTTGTTAATACTTATAAGCCCTTGTTTATGGCTCAGCGCAATTAGGTTACTATCGGGATCAAAATGAAGGCCCGCTACCCATGATTCTGCTTCATAAAATACGCTCAGGTCTCCATCCGGGCTCAGCTTTAGAATGGCTCCATTGCTAAAGTCATTCCTTGCCGAATGGGCTCCGCAATACAGGTTTCCGTGTACATCCATTACTATGTCTTCCGGGCCATAATAGCCGTTTAGGCTTAGTTGCTCCACCTGGGTAAGGGCATTGTTTAGTTGCAACGCGCCCTGAAAAGAAGGTTGGACCGGAGGTGACCAGGCCTGGGGATGTATGGCACATGCACTCAGGTAAAGTACTCCCAATAGCAGTCTTGGGATAGAAGAGACATGTATTTTGCTTCGCATTGCTTTCTCTTTTTAAATGTTGAAACAACATTAGAAAGCCTGGATGCTACATACGTTTACATAGGTAAATAAGCGAGCTGGCTATGACCTTTGCACAAGTTTTTTACGGAGTCGGCTTAGTTGAGTTCTTGAGATGCCTAAATAAGATGCGATATGCAACTGAGGAATCAGCTGTTCAAGTCCGGGGTATTGTGTGTTAAATCTTAGATAGCGCTGAGTGGCATCTTCCAAAGCCATTTCAAGCTCCTTTCGTTCCTTTTCGAGAAAATAATGTTCGGCTACTTTTCTTCCCAGGCGTTCCAGGTCATGATGTCTATCAAACAAAGCAGTCAGGGAAGCGTAGTTTGCCACCCAGATGCTACATTTTGTAAGCGCTTGCTGGGGAATTTTGTTGCGTTGCCCTGTTAGCAATGAAGTATAGGCCCCAATAAGTGCCGGACCCACAAAAAGTTGCTTGTTGTATTCCTTTCCATCTTCATTGGTAAAATAGGCTCTTACACAGCCCGACTCTAGAAAGGCAATCTCTTTGGCTACTTTATCTTCTTCTACAAAATGTTCTCCCTGTGCCAGCGATCTCTGCTCAAATAAAGGACCTACTGCTTCCCAGGTTTCCTCTGAAACGGGGGAGATGGCATTGAAGAAGTGTTGAAGGCTACTCATTACTATGGGTAAGGTACAATGCTTTTATCTCAAGTAGTTGTGCCCATCTGATTGAGTACTGCTCAGAAAGTACTGCAACTGCCATTCCTGAGTTTTTTTGGCTTGTTTACTCTCAACATTGTCCCATGGTGCATATACTCTAATGCCGCGCTTGCCTTCTTTCATTGGGCTTGAAACAATGCGTTTCTGTACTAAAACTGATTTGGGGAAAACAAAGAAGCCTGACTCAGTCTTCTTTGCGGAGTGAATGAGAACAAAGTCAAAGCTGTCGTTTTCATGCAGTGGTGCAATAGGGCCTGCCTGTGTTCTCTTCCAGATGGTTACAAATTGTCCCGTTTTTGTAGGCGTAATTTTCGATGACCTAAAGACCATCTGATATCGATTCAGTCGAAATCGACAGGCTTCATACTCCTTACTTTCTTTTTCAGGAAGTAAAGCTTCCGGCTCATACCCAAAGGCAGCTTTTATTTTTTCCAGTGTTTCGTTAGTCAATTTTGTGCTTGTAAAGAAGAAAGTAGAACTTGGTAGATGGGGTAGAAGGTCAGGAGTTGGCTCTTGTTTTACGGCTCTGGTGAGTAGGAGAGAGCTTCAATTTTTGAACGTTTAATTTTCAATTTCAATACTCAAACACTAGCACTTTATGCTCGCAGGGCTCAATGTGCTCAAAAAGTGTATCAATATAGCCTTTGCCCAGTCGCATATAGGTAGGGAGAAAAGTATCAATTCGTTCCTGAAACGAACCGTTGGGAAACATGCTGTCATATACTTGATGGATCACTAAAAGGTCGGCATCGTTTTTTGCTTTCACAATTTTCCGCAGGTCGTGCCGCAGTTTGGTAAGCTCCTTTTGTTTTTCGGCAGCAGTTATTCCCGTTTTTAACTTTAAATCATGAAAAGCCGTTTCTGATGCTTCCTGAAATTCTTGCCACAGTCCCTCAAGTGATCGGGATAGTTCAAAGAACCTGCTTCCGGAATGATGTGATTCCGCATAGCGAGCAATTAAGTCTTCCTTACGAGTAAAGAAGTCAGTATAGCTGAGTCCTATTTTATTTAGTTTTTTACCGAGCCTTCTATTGAGCCATATGGCGCTATTTCGGGCCACAACTTGCGGATAGAAAACCCCATGCGATTCAAAAGCTGTTTTCTCCTGTAACCAATAGGCAATTTCGCCCGCCCCACCAATATAGGCCAGGTTGGGTAAAATGGTTTCCTGATACATGGGACGCATGAGTGCATTGGGGCTAAAGCGTTCCGGATGTTGTTCCAGTTCAGTCAGTAGTTCCTGTTGCGTAAACGTAAACTCTGAATCAACAGTGGTAAAGCCCTTGTCCGTTTTTACAATTCTATCGCGTCCATTGGTATGCAGATAGAATAAGTTGATGGGGCGCGCATATACTTGAATATGGTAGTCATTTTCTAGTAAGTAGCTGTTTGTTTCCTCAATAGCATTGAAAGTTCGTTGTTCTAACAATTCGCTTTTCACTACCGGAGCAAATTGCTTTTTGAGTATAGGATCATTCCCGTCAATTACTATCAGACCGTATTGCTTAAAGAGCTCATGTACCCACAAGCGAGTAGCATCTGCCAGGTTAAGTGCTGCGTAGGCTTTGGTAAACAACTCTTTAAGAAAGGCTCCTGTAACAGGCTCCGAAGCCCAAAAAGGATCAAGCTCTTCAATTATCTTAAGTACGGCCTCTGGATTAAATGGGCCTGCAGCTCCCTTTTCATTGCTTTTCCATTCCTGTCGTTGTCCTTCAATGCGGGCGTGGTTTATTTCGTCAAAATCATGGTCTTCGCTGGCCAACCAAAATACTGGGATAAAGTCATCTGCTGGAAAGCGCTCTTTGAGTTCTTGAGTGTATTTAATGACCTCTACAATCTTGTAAATGAAGTACTGTGTGCTACCAAAAAGGTTGAGTTGATGCCCTGTGGTAATACTGAAAGTGTTTTCGTTATCAAATTTTTCAATTTGTCGGGCTATGTCTTTTGCCAAAATCCCAGCCTTTTCATACTGAGCTTTAAGTGCCTGTACAAGTGCCTGCCTGTTAACAGCCGTTGATCGTCGGGCTTTGAGGGCCATTGCAATACCTTCTTTATCAGGACTAAATGCTGTGAGTGGCTGTGCCTTATCTGCTTGATTGATATAATCCCTTACAAGGGGTTTCAGCAGGTTGGTTTGGTTAAAGTGCAGACAGGTAGTTTCCATTCTGTAATTGTGCTACGAAATACGTTGTTTTCACATAAAGCAGCAATAACAGGAGAGACTCAGGAAAAGTTGACCTAAGCTAAGAAGTAGAAGGTTAAAAAGTTAAACGTTGGGCCGGTTTGGTTTTTTTGGGGCTCTATTGGGGCAGTTAACGCGAATGCTTCATTCATCCAGATCACCTGGATGTAGCTGAGATATGGTCTGAGACGATGTCGGTAAACAAACCGTGAATGATTTGCGGCAACATGTTTTCTTAATAGGCAAGTACTTTATCAAACCAAACCTGAGCACCTTGAGAAACCTGGATAATGTTTAAACCATTTGTGAGTCCTTCTATGTGCACAAGGTTTTTGTGATTGCTATTGGTAACCGATTGAAGTTGACCACTTGCCGAGTATATCTTGATCTCGGCTTTTTGAGTTGAAGGGAGAAGTACATTCATACTATGGCCAACAACTGGATTTGGGAACAATTTTATTGCATGGTTTTCCAGTTCGGTATGCGATGTTACCACATCGTCAAACTCATACTTTGCCATAAATGCATCAAAGTTTGTTGGGGCCACAAGTTTCCGCTCTTTACCGCTCAGCGCCATATTTATAGTGTCAATCACATATCCATTTATGAATACTGATTTACCCAGGCAGGCCACTCCACGGCCTTCATCGCTTTTGGCTGAGCCCAGAGCAATAAAATGGCTAAAGTCTCCCTCTGTATTTAATCTGGTAAGAAAAATGTCATTGCCACCATGGTCATGAATTGTTTGTTTGCCAGTGAGTGTAGTAACCGTTAGGTCACCATGTTTGCGACCAGTCAGGTATATGTTGTTTTTAGGATCAATATCCATGGTAAAACAGAAGTCGGTACCAGTACTTCCAAAAACGTTAATCCACTGGATGTCATAGCTTGAATCTAACTTCATGGCAAACACATCATAACCGTGCTCAGAAGCAGTGTATGCATTTCCGTTGTGCCAAAGAGTGTCCTGAAATATGCCTGAAACATAAATCCCACCTTTAGAGTCACATTTAATCTTATTCCCTGCCGTGAGTTGCTGAGAATTGTAGGTGGTATATTGTTGTATAACCCCTTGCATATCAAACTCCATTAGGATACCATTTTCATCTAGTTGTTTTTCTGCTAATGAGCTATGCTTCACCTTTAGCTTATCGTAAGCAAATCCAGTAACGTGTAGTTTTTCATTTTGAAAGGCGAGGCCATAGAGCGATGAAGTGCATTCAAACTGCTTAATCCATTTGAAGTTTCCTGCGGTGTCTAACAAAGCCACAAAGGCAGTTGGGAAATTACTACGAAAGGCATCCATCTTTACGACTGAGTCCTTACTAAATTTTAAGTCAAAATCGTCATGAAACCGCCCGCATATGGCAATCATTCCACTGCGGCTAACAGCTACATCCTTTATTTCTCCTTTCCCATTTGCACCTAAGGACTTGGCCCATTTGAACATTCCATTTTTGTCAAGCTTTAGGATAAAGCCATTTCTTTGATTTTTATCTCCTTCCAGATAAAAAGTGTCAGTGCCTGGGTCAAAGTCCATTCTGGATTCAAACCATCCTACGGTGTAAGTGTTTCCCTGACCATCGGCCTCAATGGCTTCAGAATAATCATAGTTTCTGCCTCCAATAGTTTTTGTCCAGATCACTTTGCCCGAAGTGTCGGACTTGCGCACATATACATCTCCACTCTGACCTTTGACGATGTTGTTGCCTTTGCCAAGGTCAAAATCGAAACTGCCCGAAAATGTGCCCGTTGAAATGATATGGTTGTCTTTATCAATAGCAATAGCATGACCGCCGCCCCAGCCTTCAAGGCCACCAAAATTTTCTGCCCAAACCAGGCGGGCGTTTTGGCCCATTACGCTACTAATAGAGAAAATAAGGAGTAATAGGAGTGGAAGTTTCTTCATGATGTGCTTTCCTAGAGTGATGTGGTCGGCACAGTTTAGGTTGCAAGAAGATCAAGCCTGAACTGGTTTTCTGCAGTTCCTTAGCTCTTTAAATGGCTCTTACTTAGTTTTTTACTTCATAGAACCACTGGTGTTGAAATTTGTGGAATGCTAGGTTACTCAGTGATTCCACTACTTTCCGTTTTAGGTGAAGAATACTCCATGCATATGAAATAGAAGACTCCTTTTCTGAAACGATATGCTTATGGTGATGTCCGCTCTGCACTTGGATACAATACACCCATGGTACATCCCGCTACCATCAAAAGCTCTAGTTACTACCTACTAACTGCTAGCAACTAAACCACTATTGGCTAAGTCCTGATCTACTGCTTTGTCACAACTTCACCAAAAAGGTCATACTCCATGGCATCGTTGATTTTAACAGAGTAGAAGTCTCCAATGCGTAAGTAGCTGTCGTCAGTAGTGGGTATCAATACCTCATTGTCTACCTCCGGCGAATCGGCTTCTGTTCGTCCTACAAAGTAGTTGCCTTCTACACGGTCAATAAGTACCTTGTATGTTTCACCCACTTTTGAAGCATTCTTGCGTGTAGAAATGTCCATCTGTGTTTCCATAATGGCATCTTTTCGCTCTTCTTTCACTTCTTCGGGTACATTGTCTTCCATGCTATGCGAATGGGTATTCTCTTCATGCGAATAGGTAAATACTCCCAATCGATCAAATTCGTAATCGCTTACAAATTGGTGCAGTTCTTTGAAATCCTGTTCTGTTTCGCCCGGGTGTCCTACCAACATGGTGGTACGCAGGGATATGTTAGGTACTTCAGTTTTTATTCTATCCAGCACATCCATGGTTCTGCGCTTGGAAATACCACGACGCATGAGCTTCAACTGGTTGTCGCTAATGTGCTGTAGGGGCATGTCAAGGTAGTTGCAGATATTGTCTCTTTCGCGCATTACCGGAAGTATGTCAAAAGGAAACTTAGAAGGGTAGGCGTATTGCAGTCTTATCCAGTCTATGCCTTCCACATCCGATAGACTTTCAAGTAGCTTCGCCAGCTTACGGTCTTTATAAATGTCTAAACCATAATAGGTTAAATCCTGCGCAATGAGAATAAGCTCTCGCGTTCCATTGGCCGCCAGGTTTTTAGCATTGTCTACCAGTTTTTCAATAGGAGTGGAAACGTGCTTGCCGCGCATGATAGGAATGGCGCAAAACGAGCAAGGACGGTCGCAACCTTCCGAAATCTTAAAATAGGCGTAATGGCTGGGAGTGGTGAGTTTGCGCTCACCGAGCAATTCGTATTTATAATTGGCCCCAAGGTCTTCTACAATCTTAGGTATCTCGTTAGAGCCGTAATAGGCGTCTACCTGGGGTATTTCAGTCTGTAGTTCTTCTTTAAAACGTTCTGAAAGACAACCCATTACAATTACCTTGTCTACCTCACCGCGTTCTTTGGCATCCACAAAGTTGAGAATGGTATCAATAGACTCTTGCTTGGCGTTGTCTATAAAGCCACAGGTGTTGATCACCACAGTATCACTATCCGTGGTGTCCTGCTCGTGCACTACATCCATGGCATTGGCTCCCAGTTGCCCCATAAGGGTTTCTGAGTCAAAGGTGTTTTTAGAACAACCCAGGGTGTATAGGTTGATTCTTGGCTTTTTATTTGGGTTGGTTTTCATGTATTACTCCCAATTGGGCTATGTAAACAAGGACTGGATAAACTCTTCCTGATGGAAAATTTTGAGATCGTCTTTTTGCTCACCTACGCCAATGTATTTAATAGGAATCTGGAACTGATCAACTATACCGAGTACTACACCTCCCTTGGCGGTACCGTCAAGCTTGGTAAGTGCTATGGTGTTAATGTCAGTAGCTTTCATAAACTGTTTGGCTTGTTCTATGGCATTCTGTCCGGTAGAGGCATCAAGTACCAATAGAATCTCGTCAGGCCCTTCAGGAACCACCTTTTGAACCACTCGCTTGATTTTAGAAAGCTCGTTCATGAGGTTTATCTTGTTGTGAAGTCTACCGGCGGTATCTATAATTACCACGTCGGCATTTTTGGCCTTTCCTGACTCTACAGCATCAAAGGCAACGGCGGCAGGGTCGGCATTCATTCCTCTGCTTACGAAGTTGGCTCCGGTACGCTCGGCCCAAATACCCAGTTGATCAACCGCAGCAGCACGGAAGGTGTCCGCTGCACCTAAGGTTACCGATTTACCTCGTTGTGCATATTGGTTGGCTATTTTGCCAATGGTGGTGGTTTTACCTACACCGTTTACGCCTACTACCATGATTACATAGGGGCGATCAGGCTTGGTGTCAAACTCAACAAACTCGCGCTGCTTGTTCTCAGCCAGCATTTGTTGTATCTCATCGTGTAAAATGAGGTTAAGTTCTTCCGTATTGAGGTATTTGTCTTTGGAAACCCTCGCTTCCAGTCGATCAATAATCTTTACAGTGGTATTTAGCCCCACATCAGCAGCTATGAGCGCTTCTTCAATATCGTCCAGCTCAAGGGCCGAAACCTTTGACTTGCCTATTAATGCTTTTCCAAGCTTATTGAAGAACCCGGATCGGGTTTTATTAAGGCTGGAGTCAAGCTTGTCTTCCTTGGGCTGCTCAGCCTGCTTTTGTTCCTTCTTTTTTAGGAAATCAAAAAATCCCATGGTATTTAGTTTTTAAAACAAAAAAAGCTCCCCATTACTGAGAAGCTTCCTTTATGTCATTATTCGCACTGAATTAATCTTTCAGCGCGTCTTTGATATTGTCTTTGTTCACCATTTCTTCTTTAAAAGAATAGGCTCCGGTCTTAGGTGATTTAACGGCCTTGATCACCTTCACAAGGTTTCTTTTACCTTTATCTTGTAGGGTTGCTACGGTTTTCTTTGCCATTTTTCTCTATTTTATTTCTTTATGAACAGTGTGTTTCCTCATGATGGGGTTGTATTTCTTCAACTCCATACGACCAGTGGTGTTCTTCTTGTTCTTAGTAGAAATGTAACGGCTTGTACCTGGTAGGCCTGAGTCTTTGTGCTCAGTACATTCCAATATTACTTGAACTCTATTTCCTTTCTTAGCCATCTTCTAGAGTAATTTAATTCCTTGTTTCTTTTCAACAGATCTGATGTACTGGTAAGCACCATTTTTGTTAATGGTTCTAATTGCAGCAGCGGAAACCTTTAAGGTTACCCATTTATTTAGTTCAGGAATGAAGAACTTTTTCGTTTGAAGGTTAGGATAGAAACGTCTCTTAGACTTTCTGTTAGAGTGGGAAACATTGTTTCCAACCATCATTTTCTTTCCTGTCAATTCACAAATACGTGACATCTGGTTCGATTTTCGGAGCGCAAAGATGCGGGTTGTCTGTGATTTCACCAAATAAAAATGCACAAACCCAACATGTTGAAACGCAGGTTTTTTAGTTGTCTTTTTTACCCAATGGTTTTAGATAGTTTCTTGGGTGTGCTTTTATGTCCTTTACCAGGATATCGATGCTCTTAATGGCTTCGTCAAGATTCTCGTAAAGACTGGGATCATTTAGGAGTAAACCCATAGTGCTTTCTGTTCCTTCAGTAGATGCAAGGATGTTATTGAGCCTTTCCAGGGCCATTTTAGCTTCGGCTACGGTACCTACAATAGGTGCCTTACGAAGTGAGTCGGCCAATGAGTTTACGTTATCAATGGTTTTGTCAAGCTTGCCAGTAGAGCTTTTAATGGATGATGATGCTCCTTTAAAATCGTTTAGAATAATATCAATATCTCTTGCACTGGCTGCCAATATGGTACTCAAGTGCTTAGTAGATGTTTGAAAATTAGTGAGTGACGATTTGATTTGTGCTTGTCCTTCTTCGTCAAGAGCCTCATCAAGTTTTTCAATGGTAATGCTCAACTCTTTCATGAGTTGCTCGGTTTTATTCTTCAAAGGGCTTACCACAGCGGTAAGTTGATCAGTAATACTGGGATCTACTATACCGGTTAAAAATTCACCGTCAGTTACGTAAGTAGCTTGTTTAGGCGCCTGTCCTTTTTTGTATCGAGGGGGCGTTACAATAATTGCAGCTGCAGACAGTGGATCGGGCTTGGCAATCTTGGCAATAGATCCGGCCGGTATTTTCACCTCAGGGTCTATGGTGAAGCCCACGGTAATTACCAGGCTGTCATTTTCATCATAACCGGGTTCTATTTCAATTACCTTACCTATTTGAAGGCCTTTAAACATTACAGGGTTAGCCTTGCTGAGACCATCAATTTTGGCATACTGAGAGTACAGCATGTCGCTTGTGGCAAATACATCTTTCCCCTTAAGGAAATTGAATCCCAGAATAAGGAGTACTATAGAGATGGAGGCAAATACACCTACCTTAAATTCATCAGAGAGTTTCACTGAGGTCTAATTTGAGAATGGCAAAAATAAAGCTTTGGGTGGCCCTTGGTCATTTTATCTATTCACCTTCCATTTCGGTCTTGTACTCGGCAAAGGCGCGGTAGATACCTGAGGCAAGATAGGTTTGGCCGTCATCAGAGTTGAGGTAATTGCGTTCGGTGCTGTTTGAAATAAAACCCGTTTCAACCAATACTGCAGGCATGGTAGTTTTCCAAAGTACCACGAAACCGGCCTGCTTCACGCCTCTGTTTTTTCTCTTGGCTTTGGTTTCAAATTGATTTTGAATCTTTTCGGCCAGCATCACGCTTTGCTCCATGTATTCACTTTGAAACAACTCAAAAAGAATCTGAGTAGCCGGATCGTTTGGATCAAAGCCATCGTAGTGGTCTTCAAAATTCTCTTCGTTCAATATCACCTGGTTTTCGCGCAGGGCCGTTTCTTCAGAGATTTCTTGCTCCTCTTTCCGCGCATCCAGATTCTTATTCACCACATGTGTACCCATGGCGTAGGTTTCAGTACCATAAATACTGGTAGCCGGATTTGAGTTTACGTGGATGGAGATAAACACGTTGGCATTGTTTCTATTGGCTATGGAAGCACGTTCCCAGAGCTCAATGTATCTATCGTCCTTACGGGTATAGATCACATTTACATCCGGATACTTGTTTTTGATATAGTTGCCCACTTTAAGGGAAATCTTAAGGGCTATATCCTTTTCCTTAATACCCGCTGAAGAAGTTCCCGGATCGCGGCCTCCGTGTCCAGCATCTATTACAACGGTGCTGATTTTAAAAGGCATTTTCATGGAACTGTAAGAAGGTACCAATGCAACAATGCTTAAGAGTGTAGCTAATGCAACCGCCCTTGTCATATTTTTAGTGATTTTTGCACGGATTTTGGAATACCTGATAGAACACGAAGTTATAACACTGCAAAGCTATTGAACTCCCTTGCAATAAAATTCATCCCCGCATTAACACTGTGTTTACTCATTGTAGGTTCGCAAAAGCTTCATGCTCAGGTCGATTCTACGGTTGTAGACAGTGTATTGGTAGGTGATTCCACGATAGAAGACAGCATTATTACCAAGAAAACGGGGGTAATTCCTTTTGCCAAAGGAGCCCTTGAAGAAGAGGTGCGCTACGAGGCAGCAGACTCCATAGTGTATGATATTGCGAACAAGAAGGTGTATTTATATGGACTAGCTGTAATTGACTATACCGATTTACACTTGGAAGCCCACAAGATTGTCATTAACTGGTCGGAAAATGAGATGTGGGCCTATCCGAAACAGGACAGTCTTAAAAGAAAAGTAAAAGAGCCCGTAAAACTGGCCGACAAGGGAAGGGAAGGTACTGCAGATAGCCTGGCCTACAATTTTGATTCGAAGAAGGGTAAGATTTACAATTTTAGAACGAAAGAAGGCAATGCCTATGTACAGATTGCAGATGCCAAGAAGAATGAGAAGGATATTTTATATGCCGGGGATGCCAAGTTTACTACCTGCGATAAACACGATCCGCATTTTTGGTTGCAGCTCAACAAGGCCAAAATAATTCCGCAGGATAAAGTAATTACAAGCTATGCCTATGCGGTGGTAGAGGGCGTGCCCTTCTATTTTGTAGCGGTCCCCTTTGCCTATATACCCACCAATACTCAAAAGGCATCATCAGGTATACTATTCCCTCAATATGGATACTCACCGGGTAGGGGATATTTCCTGAACGATATGGGCTATTACTTTGCCCTGAGTGATAAGTATGACTTATCGGTAACCGGAGACTTCTTCTCCTATGGATCTTGGGGTGTTTCGGCCAAGTCGCGATACAAGGTTCGCTACAAGCACTCAGGAAATGTATCTGCCGACTTTAACCGAAACTTTTATGACAACGGTCAGGGAGAGTTTGAAGGTACCAATGAGTTTAAGATAGCCTGGAGTCATAGTCAGGATGCGAAGTCAATACCGGGAATGACTTTTTCGTCAAGTGTGAACATAGGTACTGCCGGTTACAACAGAAATAACTCCTTTAATAACGACGAGATACTCAATAGCCGTTTGCGCTCATCTGTAAACTTTGGTAAATCGTTTAGGGGGACTCCTTTTAGAATGTCATTGGCTTTGAACCACAACCAGAACCTGCTGAACAGAACCATCAACTTTTCGCTGCCTACCGGAAATATCTCAATGAATAGGATTAACCCTTTCAAAAACAGTAGAAAAAGCAAGTTTTTGCAAAACCTGGGTTTTGACCACAATGTGCGTTTTCAAAACAGTTTAAGCACGTATGACAGCATGCTTTTTAATCCTGCCTATGCTGACCAAATTCAATGGGATAGGGGATTGAGCCACTCATTGCCTATTAATACTTCTATGAAGCTGTTTAAGTACATTTCCATGAACCCTTCGTTCAACTACAAGGGCTTTTACAGTTTCTATGAGCAAGTAAAAACTCTTAACGATAGTTCTGGTGAAGTAGAGACTACAAGGAACCCGGGAAGCTTTTACAACTTCGATTACAATTTTGGAACGTCGTTTAATACCCAGATTTACGGAACGTTTAATTTCAAGAAGAGCAAGAATGTGGTGGGAATGCGCCACGTGCTTACTCCGACGGTGAGCTTCAACTATACTCCTGATTTTAGCACACCGCGATGGAATTATTATGACACAGTGCGTACTAGTTTGGAGCCCAATGATAATGGAGAGTACAGCACCAATATTTACCATCGCTTTGGACAAAACCCATTGGGAAGTACCGGGGCGGGTAAAAATGGAAGTATCAGTTTTGGACTTAATAACAATCTTGAGCTGAAAATGCGCGATAGGAAGGATACTGTGAATTTGGAAGCTACCAAGAAGGTGCAGCTTATACGCGAACTGTCTATGGGAGGTAGTTACAATTTCTTTGCTGATTCACTGAATATGAGTCGTATATCGGTAAGGGGAAGAACGGTACTATGGAAATCGGTGAATATCAATACCAGTGCCACTTTTGACCCCTATGAATACAATACCGAAACAGGACAGAATATGAATCAGTTTTTGTGGGATCGCGAAGAAGATCGCAAGCTGGCTCAGCTGCAGCGTTTCAACGTAAACATTAACACGAGCCTGAAAAAGGCCATGGTAGAGAAGTGGTTCAAGAAAGACAAAAAAGGAATTGCTCCTGGAAACTATACCGGCATTAGAACCCCACAAACAAAATACTATACCAAATACAAGTTCCCATTTGATATGCGGATTCAGTATGATTTTGATGTAAACCGAAATCTTGAAGACTACACGACCAAGCAAACCGTTGGATTGAGCGGAAGTTTTGAGCCCACCAATAAATGGCGCGTGCAGTACACCTATAACTATGACTTACAGGAACAGCAAATGAGCTATAGCAACTTCAGATTTGCCAGAGACCTGCATTGTTGGGAATTTAGCTTTGATTGGACACCAAGTGGTGCAAGACAGGGTTTCTATTTTTCTCTTAGAGCTCGTTCAGCTGAACTGTCCAGTATTAAGCTCGAGAAGAATTCGCAGTTCTGGGACAATCAGTAATGCTTCTGCTATTTTACTTTCTTCTGCTTCTTTAGCTCATAAATCTCTTTCTTCACGCTTTTTGTTCCTATCACATTGTCTGAAGAGAAGTTCGGATCAGCAAGCGTGGAATCATATTTAGAATTGGCTTCAATCATTTTTTGTACAGCTTTGCTTTCACCGTAAGTACCCGTTCTACTGTTCATGTAAAAGGTGTTTTCCATCAGTACTTCTTGTGCAGCATCCAATTGATTTTCTTCTGCAAGTCTTACGGCTTCTGCCAGTTTAAAGTTTGACTCATAAAAAGTAACCCACTGCTCTACAGTGGCGTTGGTACTTTCCCTAAGGCTGGCCAGGTCGTTAGTAGGTTCCAGAGAAGTATGTATGAGCAATTTTTTATTCTCGTAATCTGTCACTGCATCGGTATAGCTCAGCGTACTGCTAAATTCAAGATTGGAGCTGCTTGTGCCCTCAATATTCAGTTTAAGGAGTACTCCTTTTTGTTCTTCAGAAACCAAATCTTTAAAGGCAATACGTACCTGCCTTCCATCCTGCTCATACTCATAGCCAAAAACTTGTTGCAGTTTTACACCCTCTGGCAATTCAATAAGTAGGGTGCTGTTTTGAGCCACTACTGAAAGCAGACCTTCCAGTTCCTCTTTAAAAATTTCCGGGATTTCTTCAGGTGATTCTATAAAGTAGTAGTTCCCGCTACCGAGTTCGGCCATTTGCTGCAACAGGTCCTCGTTAAAATCAGCTCCCACACCAAAGGTGGATAGGGTAGTGTTGTGTTCAATGTTTTTACTGCGGGCAATATTGCACAAAGCTTCGGGCTCTACAATTCCCTCATTGGCCAAACCATCAGTAAGTAGCAGAACCCTATTGGTGTATTGCTCATTATAAAACGTTTTTACTTCGCTATATCCCTGTAACATACCACCACTGAGATTCGTAGAGCCTTGCGAAAACACCCCATCAATTTTGGCCCTTAGGGTGTTTTTATCTCTTAGTTCAGCAGCTTGCCAGGTTACTTCCACATCGTCGCTATAGCTTATTACTGATATAAAATCGGTGGCTTTTAAATGCTGTACTACAAAGGCGGCAGCTTCCTTCACAAAGGTCATTTTATCCCCTTCCATTGAGCCACTTTTATCAATTACCAGTGAAATATTCAAAGGTTTTCGCTCCTTCTGTGATTCGTACTTCTTGGTACTCACTTCAACGTATAAGTATCGGGTAGCATCATCACCAGCGGGTTGGTAATGGTCTCTGTTAAGCGATGCTGAAAGCTTTACAAATGCTCCAGAGTCACTTGGGAGCATGGATTCCAATTCCGTAACGGAAGTGCCGTCTTCCAGATTTTCACTTTGAGACATATTGTTAGGAGCTTGTGAACAGGCAAGAAAGAGGAATGAGCAATTAATGAATAAGGCAATAAGCCTTACGAAACTAAATGAGCGCATGTACAGTAAATAGGTTGAGTACGACAACAATCACAAAAAAAGGTCAAGCTTGTAAGCTTGACCTTTCGTTTTAACGCTATTTAAAGCTACTTAACTCTTTGCTACTCTTTAATGAGAAGCTCTCTGTGAATACCGGCGTTGCCAGTAAACTGAATGATGAAAGTACCTCTCGCAAATTGGCTCATATTCAATTGATGATTGCCATTGAGTGTCTCGGTCTGTAGCACTTTTCCATTCATATCAAGTACCTGAACGACGTTAAAGGTGTTACGCAGGTTCTGAATGAAAACCACATCGGCAGTAGGGTTGGGATATAGGCTTGGTTGTAAAGTCTCTGGAATACCAACCAGGTCGTCAATCACTACGTCCGCCGTTGTCTCACAATCGTTGTCATCAGTTATGGTTACCGTATAAGTACCGGCGGCAAGGTTGCGGGCGGTGTCCTGTTTCTGGTTGTCACCATCGTTCCATGAATACTCGTAGGGAGCTGTACCACCTTTTGCTTCAACCCAGGCTTTACCACGGTTTAAGCCCGACCAGGTATCGGTTTTACCTGTGCCAACCACTTCCAGTACTTCAGGTTCCGTAATGGTATTGCTGTCAATTGTGCTGCAGTTATTGTCGTCTATTATTGAAAATATATGTTTGCCAGGGGCAAGGTTCTCAATAGGATTTCCTATTGAATTATTAGAAAGTAAGGTTACTGTGAATGGAGCTTTTCCATCTCCAAAGAGAATGTTGATTTCACCGTCTTCCTCGCCAAAGCAACTTACGTCCGTTACCTTACGGCCAAGCACCGTAGGAATAAGGTTGATGTTTACGTTCTGATAGATAGAATCAAGGAATCCTTTGTTTTCTACTACAAGGCCAATCACAAAACTTCCGCCCACCGGAAAGGCTACTTTGAGTTCTTCATCGTTAGTGGTGGCATTCACGATAACGGCCGAAGAAGGCAGTCTCCAGGTTAAATTACTATTGGCGGGGGTACTCTTGTTGGTAAATACAATGGTATCACCAGCACATACTTTTAAGCTGCTGGCATCGTAACCGGCAACTATTTCCACCACGTCAATAAGCTTGCAGTTGGAAGTTACTTTTTTCATTGGGTCAAGTGAGCTACAGCCAGGAGAAGGTGTGCTCGTAGCCATTACAGCATCACCTCCTTTTATATCGGTGTCGTCGTCTAAAACTCTTTTTGACTCTCCGTTTCTAATGGAATAGTGCATTACTCCGTCCTTGTTGATGATATGCGCCAGTTGATGGGCGTGTCCAAATTCGTGCAGGGCGACTGATTCCATATCATACTGAGCTGTGGTAGGACTTCCAGGGCCGTAGTTCCAGGTTCGTCCATTTGACAATACGTCATCAAACACCATATCTACATCGTTCAGGTACCAGTGCCAGTCAGTTTTGCTGGAATTATAGCAACCACTCCATTGGCTAAAGGTGACAGCCAAAGCGCCGGTTGAGATGCTTTGGTTAGGGTTTTGCCACATAATAGTGTGCACATCATCCCTGTCTACAATAGATACTGTTGTGGTATTTGTGGTATCAAGGTCAAAATTGAGTCCGGTAGAACACCTCCAGTTCTGAAGTGCTCTCATAAGTGTTTTGGTGGCTTTATGCGACTTCTTCATGTCAGCATTCAGTACCCAGGTAAGTCCACCAGATCCATTATCATCGTCAAGAGAAGGGCGATAAAGTCGAGAGCCCGGATTGGTAGTAGGACCATTGGCAATAAGTTCAAGTCGGGTGTATTCAACCGTAAGTTCTGTACTGGAACTGTAGGTAGTACTTGAAGCCGTTACCACTTGCACCTTACCTGTTCCGGCACGCTGTGGTACGTACACTTTAATCTCAGTGTCGGTCCATGAAACAAAATATTCATCTGCTGAGAATACAAGGGTAGATGAACCTCCATCATTGGCATCGGCAAAACCCACACTTCCCTGAGTTGAACCAAAGCCTGTGCCTGTGATGGTAAGTACGCTACCAGTACCGCCAGAGGTAGTGGTTGGAGAGAAAGAGGTAATTCCCGCCTTTTTATTGGCACCCGCCTGGTAATATTTTACAGAGCCCAGTACCTTGGATTTTTGAGCATTAATCTCTTCAAGGTCATTTCTGAGAATATCCACTGACTTGAAGGTCTCGTTTATGTCGATGGCTCTTTTGCTAAACAAATCGTACTTAATGAAGCTTGAAGGGCCTGATACCCCCCAGTGTCCGCCTATTTCCGCAAAGGGCAAGCTCTTTTGACAGTAGTCATAAGCAATCCATGTTTGTTCGTTTAAGATAAAAACCCCTGTTTCGCCCATCACAAATTGCAGGCTAGGAGAGGCAACGTCCATTCTATCGCCCAATACACCACCAAGGGTAAATACAGTAATGGTTGAGCTGGTCGCACCTTTGAAAACCCGACTTACTTCAATCTCATTGGCCGTGTAAATTCTCCCTGTTCCTTTTTCATCAAAGCTGTACTGGCTTACCACCTTACCCTCTACTATCAACTCAGAAGTTTGGATGCGTTCGGTTAAGGGGATTTTCTGTATCAAACATTGAGAAAAGGCAACACCTGATGAAAGTAACATCAATAGGATGTAGTAGAGTTTTGTCATTTGTATGATTTAGGGCTCCGAAGATAATCGATAAAACTTGTATGATTTAGGACAAGCTTTCTGTCAAAACTTAACTTAGCCAAAATTTAGAAAATGAGATTTCTATCGGTTTTGGCATTGTTGTTTTGTGTATGGGCTTGTGCACCTGAAAACAGTAAAAAAGAAGTAAAAGACGTACCTGAAGTAAACAAGTTTCAAGATCCGGTTATACGGGAAATTCACGAGCTGAAGGATAGGAGAAAGGCTCAAGAGCTCCATGTATTCTTGCAACACGAAGATGCCAGGTATAGGGCTGAAGCAGCTTTGGCTTTGTCATCGGTAGGTGATAGCCTTTCAGGAAGTGTTTTGAGTAAGTTGTTTCAAAAGGAGGAGAATGCTGTGGTACAACAAAATATGGCACTGGGATTGTTCGGATGTAGTTTTCCCATCGATTCTGTGTTGGCAGAAGCTTTGTATGCCAAGGCAATGAGCTCTGAAGTTAAGAAAACCCTGTTGTGGGCTTTGGGAAGAAATGGGGAACACCTGGGGAGTTTAATAGCCAGCAAGGCTCTTGAAGATGATGTGGATGGAGAAATTAAACTCGGAGTCGTAAAGGGGTTTTATGAGCAATTAGGAGCGTGGAAGGTGTATGAGCCCTATATGTCACAACTGGCGGTTGACTTTTTGAGTGAATCTGACAATAAGGAGTTGAGGGTATTAAGTGCGGCCTATTTGTCAAGACTAAGACGACTCCCATCAGTTGATTTGAGTACTTACAAAGACCAATTGTATGCCTTATTAGGTGGTGAAGAAGAACCATTGGTAAAAATGCACATGGTATCGGCAATTGCCTTAGTAAAGGATAGTTTGAAGGCTAATATGATTCATGCTGAGCTCTCTGAAGAAGGGCAGGATTATCGGGTATTGGTAAGTTTACTGCAAGTGGCTCCGGCAGAGGCGTTTAAAATGATACAACCTGCTATTGAAGGATTTATAACAGGTGAAAACGAACACTTACAAAATGCGGCCAGTGCTTACTTATTGAAGTATGCAAATACAGATTTAGTACCTTTTTATAAGGACTGCCAATCCAAGGTAAGCAGCTGGAAAGCAGGCAACCATCTTTTAGAAGCTCTCTTGAAAAGTTCAGACTCAGAAGAATTGCCGAACACGCTTTTTATGGTTCAAAACCTCATTTCACAAAAGCTATCAGCTCGTGCACGGGCTGATTTGTATGGAGTGTTTGCTCAATTCAGCGAAGAGTCAAATGTACTGATTGCCCTGCTCGAAAAGGAGACTGATGAAACGGCCAAAACCTATGGACTTGAAGCCCTTTTGAAGTTTATTGACAGTAAAGGGGAAATGACTGAAGAGGAACAAACCTTTATTCAGAACACAATAGTGGATGACCTGGTGAACTCGAAAGATGCTTTCAGGGTGTATACACTTGCGGCCAATTTCAGAAAAAGTGTTTTTGATAAAACAGAACTTCCTGATTTGAAGCGACATTTTGCCCGATGGCCTTTGCCACAATATGTTGAGGCAAGATTGGAGCTGCAAAGGCTGCAGCTTTACCGAGAAGGCCAGAAGTACCCAAAACTTGAACTAATAAAGACCCCTTATAACAATCCAATAGATTGGGACTATGTCAAAGCGCTGGGTACGGAGCAACAAATGGTATTGCATACCGAAAAAGGAGATGTTGTGATTGACATGTGTATTGACAACGCTCCAGGCTCTGTATCTTATTTACTGTCACTGGCAGAAGATGGTTTCTATGATGGTCTTACCTTTCATAGGGTGATCAGCAATTTTGTAGCCCAGGGAGGTGACCCAGATGGCAATGGCATTGGTTCTACACCTCATTCGTTGCGCTCGGAGTTTGGATGGGAAGAATATGGTGAAGGCGCAGTGGGCATTGCATCTGCTGGCAAGGATACTGAGAGTTGCCAGTTTTTTATCACACACAACCATACTCCACATCTCAACGGACGCTATACCATAATAGGTCATGTTTCGAAGGGCATGGACGTTGTACATCAAATTATGATAGGTGATGTTATCAGCAGCGTTGAAGTACTCCGATGAGCTTTAGAGTTTTACAAAGAATAAGTACTCCGGCTGTATTGTTGAATGTGGTATTTGTAAAGCATACATGCCCTCTGGTAGCTTACTAATGTTTATTACCGTGCCTTCCGTTACCTCGCAATAGAATGTTTTTCCAGTGGTTCCAAGTACCGAAACTCTCTGGCCCATGAATGTCCATCCATTGATTTTGATCTGATCTTTTGAGGGGTTGGGGAACAGGCTCACCTGGGCAACATCAGTTGATAGACTCGGTGCCTGTTGATGCTTTGGTCTCTGCTGATGTTGCTTTTTACTGGCTGGGGCAATGTATTGGTAGGCACCTATTTCTACCAAAGTATCAGGCCTTGGTTGAAGTGTGTAATCCACCTTAAATGTGTCATTACTTAAGTCTATTCCCGCATCTATGGCAGGAGATGAAGCCGTTAACTCAAAATCGCATAAGACCGCGTTGTTAAAATAAGCTGAGTCGACAATATTGAGCATTAGATTGTTTTGATAGTTGGCCCCATGCGTCTTTGCCAGTTTTATATAAGGGCTGGGAAGAGTTCCCGTGGCAGCGGGAATAATAATGATGTTGTTGGCAATGTTGGTATTGGAAGTGTCGCAACTGTTATCATAAAAATAGATCCCCTTGGATGCCGTGTCCAGCACCATGGTGTTGTTGAGAATTACGTTTTTTCTTATAAAGGAAGATGCACTTGCCGGAGGCCTGAATTCAATACCATTTGAAAGACCAGTATTCATTCCTTTGAAGATATTGTTATGGATGTATTGATGGCCTCCCTCGTTAATACGTATGGCGGTGGTATTCTTTGTTTCAAAACTATTTCCATAAATATTGGCAAAAGACCCTTTATCCAAATACAGACATCGTTCCGTCTGCCCCTTAAAAGTATTGGCATACACCTGCGCGTTGCTGTCCGTACAACTCAGGTAAAGACCTGTACCTTCATTGTTTTCAAACAAATTGTTGAAGAAGGCAAAGGACTTGTTTTGATACGAAAGGCCGCAGCTTCCTTGTGCATTGTAGTAGTGTGATACATTGCCTACAACAATAGTGTTGGAGCCTTGAGTATTGCTAAACTTATTATGGTGTATACTGCAGTTTTTCTGCTCAAATGCAGTCCGGGCAGCGTCGCCCGAATAATCGCAAGGTTTATCCTGGTTTTTAATGGCGTTATTACCTGCACTATCCACTGCTACGTGATGAATTTCGAAATGAGTTGACAAGTTAATGTCAATACCATCACCCGTTGGGCTTTGAATTTTAAATCCGTAGGAAGTATTGGCGTCTCCATCTCCTGCAATGGTTAGGTTGGATGAATGCGAGAGGTTTATGCCATAGGTTCCCGTAATGTTAATTCGGCCCAGGTAATTTCTAAAAGTGATGGGTGAGTCAACAGAGCCATGAAAATTAGAGATTTTAATGGGGAGCCAATCGCCCGCAACAAGGCAAAAGGCATCACCATTCTTGTAAGTATAGTTATTGCCGTCAATGGTGTTTCCCGTAGGGTATAGTACAAAGTCGCAACCCTCCGGATTGAATCCGGGAAAGCTGTCCAGAGTACTTGAGGGGGCTTGGTGTTCATAGGCTCCCAGGTCGTACAAGCTGTCCACTGGTCTCAGGCTATCTCTATAGTCGGTGTTCACTCCATACGCAGTCAAACTGGTGCCTTGATTGATGAGAAAAGAAGTATTCGAAAGATTGAAATCTCCGGCACCTGGGTTTACTAGACCTACGTTAGCAAGACTGCTGTCGTAGAAGTTATGGCTCTCTGTAACGTTTTGTGAGCAATCAAAACTTAAAGGGGCTATGAGTGTGGCCTGGCTCTGGTCATGCAGTCCTGGCTTCAAAATCACGTTGTTGTGTGCAATAATGGTTTTTGAGCTTGAAGAACCGCAACCGTATTGCTTGATACCATTGTTTTTTGAACACACTATGGTGTTATTGAAAATTCCAAAATGTGTGCCACTGTTTCTAATTCTGTCTTCCCATAAATAAATACCATAGGCCAGTACGGCTGACTCTGTACTTGATGTATCGTACATCATGCCTGCCTGGTCAATAATATTATTTCTAACTGAAACTGTGCTGTCGGCAGAAACATGGATACCAGATCCAAAGCCTCTTTTTATGCTGTTGCTATAAATTTCTCCTGAACAGCCATTGCCCAGCTGTATAGCACTACTGTGAGCTATTTGCTTACTTACGGAATAATTGGTAACCGTATTGTGGTGTATGCTTACGTTTCTGGGAGCTGAGAAAACCTGAATCCCCTCCCGGCCTACGCTGTCCAGTACATTGTCATAAATGTAAACACCTATAATTTCATGGCCGCTTAGCAAGGTGTCTACAATTCCATCGCCTGAACAGTCTTTGGAGAAGCCATCGTAGGCGGTAACCCCTACATAGATTCCCTCACCGGATGTGTTGTGTATATAATTGTCATGAATGCGTATATCCCGCATGGTGAATTGGGAACGTGTATAGTCGCCATTACATTTTGGATCGTCCTTAATAATGAGCCCGGCAAAGTTGGTTTCAGACACTTCCAGATGATCTATTTCAAGGTTGGTAGAACCGTATCTGGCGTCAAGCCCCGAGCCTACGTAGGTTCTGCTTATCTGGAAACCATATGTTGTCCCTACATGCCCTGTACCTGTAAGTTGAAAATAAGTGCAGCCGTGAAGATTAATACCCTGCTGGTAGTATACAGAGTCAGTAGCTTCCAGTATTACCTTCCCTGAGCAGTTAATGGCTACAATGCTACTATCTGCGTTCCCTTGAAAGTTGAGAAGGGTTAAGTACTTTTTAGTTGAAGCGGCAATACATAGTGTATCGCCAGGTTTGAGTTGAACGGTATCATTGTTTAGCGCCGTAGCTGAAGAGTCTAACGTGTAATCACATTGACACTGGGCCTGTAACGACCATGAAAAAGCAATGAAAAAAAGAACAATAATAAGCCTAACCATCCTTGTAAGGTTTTAAGTTGATTTGATGCCGGGAGCTTTGAATTGTTTATTTCACCGAAAGGAGAGAGACGAGAAGCTAAGTACCCCCTAAGCTTGAACAATTCCTATAATCCATAAATCACCATTGAAAACACCAAGATAGCTGATTGATACAGCGGTTTGGGGGCTAGAGATGAAATTTAGACGAAAAATAAGTGGGCGTTGGGGTACAGTTGACCTATGGCAATTGTGGACTGCTACTTTATTATTTTATAAAAGGAACTTATAATAGTTGCCGGCCCAGATGTTAATTACTTATGATACGATCTACTCAATTTGTCAAGTTCTTTAAGAAGGGTCGGAATCCTGAACGCTCCTTTCATTTCTTTAATGTAGCTGGCAGCCAGCTGAGCGTCAATGCCAACAGAAGATACATACAAAGGATTTTTGCTATTCCCTCTCAATACCTCAATGGTGTTCTGTTTGTTTTTGGCAAATGCAGTTTTGGCCACACCAATAACTGGAACACGCTTCTCAAGTGCCTCATACAAATAAGCACCCAGGCCCGGAGCATTGTCATTGTCTACAAATACGTGTCCGTCTATTACAATGGCTTCAACCTGCGAAAGGTCAATCTGCTTCAGGCATTCTAAAATGCAAGGCAATTCTCTTTTGTAAAACTGCCCCGGAATGTATTCTGCCACATTCTTAATCTCACTCGTGTAAACCTTTTCAGGTTGCTCACTATCCCACTCAAAGGAAATGAAAGCGCACAAGGCATGAGTATCGTAATAATAGGTGTCTGTAGCTAATATGGGCATCGAGCAATCTAAACAGGTTCTTATCTGAGTTTTGCCATTTTACTATGGGAGGCGTCCTCGACGTCGCCTTTTTCTGGCGCCAGAAAAGTAAGGAATAGCCCTTTTAACTAAGTAGTCACTGATGTCTTGAATTTCGGTTTTGGACAGCTTTTCTGTCCACTTGAGTACGCCATTTTCTAGTTTGAAAATCTGCGTCATTTCAGGGCAGGCTTTGAAGAGCTTATTAAGCCCATCCATTTCAATCTGGTGCAATGGATAGGAATGAATATCATACTTTACGGATGGCATGCGCCCATTAGATTGCCAACTAAAAATTTTGAGTATGTCGGAATATAGATCTATCCTTTCAATTTGCATATATGCCTTTTGTAGTAAAGGTCCAGGTGTTCTATAAGCATAGAAATCGAGTAGTTCCTCCAGCAGTTCTTGTATTTCTTTCTTCATACCAGCCTTAGATTTTAAGAACCTTCTTTTTCTTTTGGCTTACTGGTAGTTGTTACATGGGTTTTGTGCTTGTCCAAGATGTATTGCTGAATCTCTTTGATCTCTTTTTGAGTTAGGTTATCGGCCCAAATTATGTATTCACCTGAGAGTTGGAAGATTTGGGTGAGAGGAGTACACATTTCAAAATAATGTGCGTATTGCTTTTGAAGGTTTTCGCTGTCCAGTTCATATTGATCCGGTTCTTCAAGTTCCATAGCAATTTGATATGGCTAAGTCAGTAGGTACAAGTTCAACGAGAGTAGGTTGTTAAACTTCCCTTCTTCGTGCATTTTGATCAAGTGCTTAGTGGGTAGGTGTGTGGTGACGTATGTGATCATTTCGTCAATGAGTTCCCTGATGGATGCTTTCATAGAAAATCAGCTGTCATTTAATTACTCCTTTCTATACCTTCTGGTAAGCCTTATTTTTATTTCATGATTCTCAAGTATATAATCCTGAATTTCTTGAATCTCAACTTCATTTAAGTTGTCAGCCCACATAATATACGTTCCGGATAACTTAAAAATCTCAGCTAAGGAAGGACACATCTCAAAGTAGTGAGTGTATTGAGCAACGAATATTTCATCTTCTAAGTCAAATTTATCTGACTCTTCAAGTTCTGTGAAAATTTGATATGGCCAGGTCAATAGCAAGCCTGTCAAGGTATAGAGGTTATTGAGGCCACTTTCTTCATGCATGGCATTTAGATATTTAGTGGGTATTCTTTCCTTTCTATAGACCATCATTTCGTCCAATAAATTCTGTATGGATGGTTTCATGTGTTTTCGACTATAGTGTAGCGGAATTCTATTGGTATCTTAGATTGTTGAGATTAAAAGAGTCCATCCTTTGATGAAACTTGGATTGTACAGGTGGATGCTTCTTCCTTATTCTTAATCTACGATATCCCAGATGCCATTTTCATCCTTTTCCAACTTCTTTATATCATCAGCCCCTTCCATATAGAGTGATAGATTTTCTTCAAAGCTGATGTTATTCAGGGTTTGGTAAATGTCCAAAGTGTCCTTCTCAACAATAAGTGGACTAGTCCCCATTAGTTCATGGCCTTTTACTCCGGATGTTGAGTCGTATGAGAATACCCAGATTGTATCGAGTTCTTCTGTAAGCTCTTCCAATATTCCTATTTGTAGATTAACGCCGTAATTCTGTTGATACAATAAGTTTAGGAAGTCGATGAACTCTTGCACTGTAGATTTAGCTTTTTCTATATTATTCATGTGTCAACTTAAAATTGGTTGGAAGTAACTCATACTCGTCATAAATAAGCTTGGCGTGAGGAGAAAACGAATTGAAATCCTTTGGTTGAGGCTGGGAGTCTAAGAATTTCACTATGCCATTTTCATTGATCACGTTGAATACATGGGTGATGCGTTTTCCATACTTGCGGCCGTGTACTATACCGCGCTGGCCTGGCTTGAGAGTTCCTCTTATTTCTTCCAGTGTCATTTTTACAAATTTAGAGCCTACGATATTCTCAAGAATGAAAAGCGGTGTTCCAAAGTTTGGAGTGTAAATCGAAATGGGACCTTTGTTAGTTAAGAATGTCACTAGAGCATTGGGCAATGCCGATGTTGGAGTGCCAGCCAATGTTCTATCCGTTGCCAAGGCAACATTTGCACAGTTCTTTTTACCATTAAGACGATTTATCTGCCAAAGTGACGATACTGCATCCGGTGAATCGTTGGCCCAAGCTCTGGCAGTTTTGGTAATATCGATTCCATGTTTCCCTTTCAAGGGTTTAAGAGCCTTTCTTATTTCTTTCGCTGTACCGGCTGCAATTGCATTTCCCTCGAACACAACAAAGAAATTGCGTTCAACCACTTCGCCAACCATTAGATCATCCATGCCGAAGATTAGCCCTCCATCCATCATTCGTTGAATACTTCGCTCCTGAAGAATGTCAGCGCTGGCATCTGAGACTTCGCTTGCTGAGAACAGAACTCTGGTGGTACTTTTAGTGAAGTTCGTAATGCCTCTATCTAAGGCCGCTGTTACAATGGCCACCTTCAGAAAATTTTGAGTGCCTTTGGAAGCTGTTTTGAGTAGCAGGGTTGCTAAGCGCGCCATGCGCCCCAAAGACTGAATAAGTGCAGGGGTAGTGACAATGCCCGTAATGGCGCCACCCGTATAATAGATAGAATCCCAAATTTCGAGGAACTCGGGCCCGTGCTCCAGTTTTTCAATTTCGGGCCTAATTCCATCTAGAATCAGGTCACTTCCCATTAAAGCCAAATCGGCTACTGCAACGGCGGTCCAGAAGGGAGTAGCTCCTGCTCCCAGTGTAATGGCCGAAAACGTAACGCCCACAATATCTACTCCAATTCTGATAGAATGCTCAATGTCATCCCATTTCTTGTTGTCGGCTAATGCTTTGATAAACAGTGCAGAATGGTACTCGGCTTTTCCTTCCTTATTTCTGAGCTCAACGAGTTGTAAAGGATTAAGGAAGTAACTTTTTATCAGTACATCATCCTTTCTCGGTTGCACTTCAATTTCATAGTCCACACCACCTTCCGATACCTTCAGCGGGCTTCTTTCAAATGATTGAATTTCAATTTGATTCAATTGGATTCTACCGCCGTTGTCATCTCCGTCTTCCAGTACAAATGATTCAACATAGTGTTCGTTGTCCACTCTAAAAGAAGCAGGGCCTTCATTATTGTCATAGGCCAATTGGTAATAGCCCATATCCCTGCAAATTGCATCAACAATGGATGCGAAAATCATTCGGTTTTCTTCCAGCTTGTTATTCCATTCACTAACCTTGTCAAGGCTTCTGTAAATTTTATATACCAGTTCCGGCTGAGCAGCGAGGTACTTGAATAGTTCGAAATGGTCTTTAATGTGCTCTATACATCTAATAAATGCAGTGCTTGAATCCTTGAAAAACCAAAACCATCCTTCAGTATCGTAGTTAAGGAGCGTGATAAGGTCCTTTGTGAGCTTTTCGTCTGCTCTTTTATCAAGTGCAAAGTCAGGGGCTCTTTCGTAGAGCCACTTGAGTTCATTGGCTCTTCCAGCATATGCGTTTATCTCAGAAAGAAATTGTCGTTGAACTATTTTACTGAAACTGTCAATTATTCGGCCTCTCGAAATTTCAATGTAGTATTCCAGGTCTTCAAAATCCGAAGTTTCAAGAATAACGGCTGAAGCAGGAGTACTGGTAGCGCCAAGTTCAACGTAGTAAGGAACAGACAGTTGATAGTTGCATTCTTTAGTCTTTGCTGAGAGATTGAGCTTCAGTTGAAAAGTAGTACTGGTATCTATTTGCCCCGGTTTTGTGTTAAGCTGTGCTTTGAAAAGGGCAGATTTAGTATTGCCATTTTTATCAGTATAAGAAAATGCCGGTTTTTCAGGAGGAGTATGCCTGCCTTCAAAGCCATAATACTGACTTATATATAATGCTTGATAGTTTGAGTGCGTATAATCCAGGAGCTTCGCATTGGGCTGTAGGTCTTTTAGTAACTTGATTATTTGTACGTCGCCAGAGGTATACTTCTCTTCACTGGGATTGAACTCAGAGTTTTCAAAGCCGCTTTGAAGACCGAATTTGTCAGCGAATTCAAAATTCAGAGCATTGGAGTCTTGCATAATAGTAATTTAAAAGTGAGTAAAACCGGGCTCCTGTAAGAAGCCCGGTAAAAGACTTGTCTAGCTGACGCTTTCAACGTTGCCAAGCAGATCAGACCCTCCTGAAATGTTTTCAGTACTTGGATCAGCACAATAGTTGGGTAAACCTGCTGGCTGGCCGTCATTCTCAACAGTGAGCCCCATAGTGCCCGCTTGAATAATGGTAAGCGTAGATGGTACCCGGGTTTCCCAGGTGTCGCCCACTTCATAGGCTTCTTCCTTGAGCTCTTCAGCTATAGACAAGTAGAGGTTTTCGCCCACAATAGGTACTTCACCTCCATCCCATATTTGCCCTGTGGCCATGTAGTGCATTACGGCATACTCAAAGCCAGGTCGCACTGAAACCACCACACGCCCCATTCCAGCCTGTAAAAAGGCTTTAAAAGTGGGGTCGTCGTTGTCAATATCGTATAAAGCAGTCCATTTGTTTTTACCCGCCCAGTAAAAGGGATAGAACTTGTAGCTCATGATATCCCATTCAAAGGCTTGTTCAAAAAACTTCACTGTGGCGGCATACTTATCCATCTCTTCTGTAATGGACACATGGAAATCTGCCATTTTACTGCCTTTGGCAAAGCCTTTACCCATATTGGTGTGTCCCATGAGATAGGCAATGCAGTTCTTCTTCAACATGAGTTGTTCTATCTGACGGTAGTAGCCAGGATTGTCACCCACAAGCTGGCCCCGTTTCTCTTGGAGCTCAGCCATTTTGTCGTTGTACTCCTGTGCTCTATCTGTATAGGCATCTATAATGGCTCTAAAGGTTTCTAATTGCCAGGCGCGGTAATGCTCTTCTTTACGGCTCAGCTCAATGGTGATGTTTATAATGCCACCTACGGCTTGATAGAACTCCACACCTACGGGAATTGAATCAACATAGTGGTTCAAATCGGTGTAGTTGCCGCCAATGTCAAAGATTCTCTTTTTGAGAGGGTCATCTCTAAAGGCCCAGGTATTGTCTCCAACTGAAATAAGTACACGAGCATGTTTTGACTTACTGTAGTCGGAATCGCCTGAGATAATAGCTTGTTTAAATCCGTACCCTTCAGGTACAGGCAAGTTTTCTGTAAACGCCTGTGGTCTTGACCATGATTCACCATCTACTTCCTGCTTATGAAAGGTTTTGCCAATAACACTGGTTTTTGATGGGGGAGGCGATACTTCTGCGTTATAGGCAGCCGCCCAAAGCATGTAGTTGTTGTCATTAATTCCTGCTGCCGACTTCAATGGACTCAAGGTGCCGAAATTGCTCGATCTTGGATCAAGTGGTTTTTTGAGTACCATGCTCCCGTCGCTGGCCGCATTTCGTTTCTTGGCGATGAGATGGAAAGCAGCTGGTTCGGGAATCATAAACTCGTATTGCAGGCGCTTGCCATAATTGTGTACTTCGTTTTTGTACACTTTGTCGAGCCAGCGGTATACACCTGATACATGTACGTCGCCCTTGCGGTTGTCAAAACCATGACGGTTGTTTTCTTCGTACTCCTCTACAATTTTTTGGGTGCGTTGTTCAGATACCTTGCTCACCACTCGTTCCAGAGTTTTCTGAGTAATGTCCTTAGCAAAATTGCTGGCCAGGTTTTTCGATTCTTCTTTTGAAGAGCTCATGGCCAGGTTGGCTCCAGCACTAAAGCCTGCCGTTACATCACCAATGCCTTTGATGCTTCCGGAAGTGTTGGCAAAAGCATCCGCATGAACGCCCGTTTCCTGATTTTGAGCTAAAATTTCTGAAGCCTGAGATTGCATGTCGAAGCGCGAAGTACTTGTGGTATCACTGAGGTTCTCAGTTTCCACTTCTGAGGTGGATGTAGTGCTGTCTTCACTTCTACGCAGCCTTCTGGTACTCTTTTCTTTGTACTCGCGGGCCATTACGTTTTCTATGTGCGATACTTCTCCGGGTTCATATCGACAGAGGTATTGTTCTACTTTTCGGTATTCATTAATTCCCAACTGGCTAAGGCCATAGCCTGAAGGAACAAAAAGGTCTTCATTGCCGGTTTGGCTATCTGTAGGAATCATGTAGCCAGTGGTGCCATACTCATCGAGTGGAAGGGTGTCTGAAAAAGATAGTTCGAGGCCGTTGTCAAATTTGAGTACACCTGATATGGGAACCGAAGTACCAGAGCTAATGCTACTCGAAGTGCCCTGGGTAACATGTATGGTTACAATACCATTTCTATTGCTGGCCTTAAACCTTGTGAACACCTGGTCAGCTCCAGTGGGTGGATCAACTGTCACAGTCATATCTCTAAGCTGGGTGCAAACTGATCCGATATCTACTGACAAAACGATGGCATAAAGTGTTTCCGTCTTGTTTTGTGCCCTTACCATGTAAGAGTACTTTTGGTTGTAGCGGGTTTCTATGTTGCAGGTAGGAATGGCAGTACCGTTTACCTCAATGCTCTCAATACCAAATTCCGTGCTTTGAAATAGCTCGCTTTCCTGTTCAGAAACGTATAAGTCTACATTTTCAAGTACTTCATTATAGGTGCTTTGGGTTAAGAGGTTGTTCTGCGTCATCACATAGTAAGACTCCGGAGATAGGTCTTCAGCGTCCATAGTGGCAAAAGCGTCAAGGTCTATCTCAGCGTCAGGGGTGTAAACAAACTCAGTTTGCTCAAAGTCTGGTGGCATGGTTACCAACTCAAAGCCTGTGAAGGGATCTGTTGCCGATCCGGCATTTGGATCGCTGGCGCCGGCCTGTATGTCGTTTTTGGCCTGCGTTTTATGTGTGTTCTGCGTGTCCTTTTCTGCTGCCTTGAGATCTATCTGATAGGTTCTTTTGAGCAGAGTAACTTCTTTGGCAGCCTTCCGAGCCCATAAGGCCCGTAGTTCACATTGCATGGCGTTTACATGACCTTCAAGCATGGTAGCGTTAGGCCCAATACCACTTTCGGTAGAGGCTGTTCTATAGTCGTTTTCAATCTTGAACAGTTCTTCAGGCAATACAAGGCGCGATTTGCAAAGCAGCTGTGTCTCAAAGTCATCTGTAGGTGCGTTGGTGGCATTTACAAGCAAAATGTGATTGGCCAACAGCATGTACATAATGGCCTCACGGGTATAGGCCGATTCCTGTGCAATGAGTTGGTAGAAAAGGTTGTCCCATAAGCTGAGCTCATCAGTCATGTTGAGTGTGGCAACACCCGTAGCAGCTGCGTTAAAGTCAGAAAGGCTAATTTCATTTCGGAATGGGATTACCTTAAGTGCAAAGTCATATAAGGGATGATCGGGAGGACTTGGTGATCCCGTAGTAATTACTTCTTCTTTGCTTAGTACCGGGCTAAAAGTGCTGGCAGTGAGCTCCATTACTTCCCTAATAGTTTCGTTAGAAGCCTTGGCCGCAACCGCTGTGAAAAATGGACCCGTACCAGGTGTGGCTGGTACCTGCCGTAAATCGTAGTGTATAGCAAAATACTTGCTCTTAGCATCATCGGAGAGCAGCTCCGGGGCCCTTGTTGTTCGAAACCTGAACAACGTTTGTTTGGTGTTTTCTGACATAGTGTATTTTATTAATTTATTAGTAAAAGCATACTTCTCCTGGCCTGCGACGGATAGTTCGCAAGAGCTTATTTGCATTCTCATGTATGAATTACTCCCCATTGGAATAACCCTCTAGCTCATTGTAGAGTGCTGTAAAGCCTCCTATTCCATAGATTACTCTTTGGATAGGTATATCAACAACTCATATGTCGGCGTGGAACGCCCTTAGTTTTGTTCGGCCAGGTGTTTGTTTCCTGTGCTTAATTAAACTGCAATGTAGTTAGTTTTATTGTTAGTTGTAGCGCGTTGGCTTTCTTTTAACAATTAAATGCGTGTTAGTACTTACTAAATAGGTTTCAGCTGCTCCCGTATTAACAGTTGTTACATTTTTTGGTAGATGTTTTGTGAAACATCTCAAGAGATATACCCTAGCCAGTCCACCAGAATACTGCCGCTAATCACCCCGGGCTTTTTCGTTGCATCAATCTCCTTTACCACATGTCTTCTTTCCTGTGTTACCGTTAATAGGGAGCGCTAAAACCATGAGCATGAATCTTTCAAACCCTTAGTTTTTAACCTTCATGTCAGTTTTTGTTTTACTTGCTCTTTTAATACCCTTCAAAGATGCCTAGTAGGTGTGCAAGAATGCTGCGCAGGCGTACGCGAAATGGAGAAAAAAGGTGGAAAGTGTAAGGTTGAAACGTGACGGGAGAAAGTGTGTCTAACACTTATGACGGCTGATGTTGAATTTGTTGGGTAGAGTCAAGGTGATTAAGCCCGCTGGTTTGTTGATTTTGTTAATGTGTTGATGGGCGTACAGACTGTGATTAATGTAATAGTGATGCAATGACAGTGATATACAGCTGGCATTCAGTTCTTGTTGTTAAAAGCGGGGGAGATACTCTTCTCCGCTATTCGCTCATTCCTAATTCCTAAGTAACTTCCAATAAGTTTACAGTTGTGTGCAATTGCACAGATGTGTAAAGCGTTAGGGAGCAACTACTCGCCACTGAAAACTAGAAACTCACTCCGCCGGTAAGTGGGTTGACTTTGTTGCCTTTGGAAGCCTTTACAATTTCGCCCTTGATTACAAGGGTTTGCTTTCCGGCGTTGCTACGCAGGGTTACTTTTCTATAAAAGGTGCCAATTTTGGTGGCGTCGTATTTAACTACCACCACATCGCTTTCACCAGGTAGAATGGGGTTTTTAGGATAGGTAGCCGTGGTGCAATGGCAGGATGTTTCATGGCTCTCCAATACCAGAGGGGCATCACCTGTATTGGTAAATTCAAAGCGATAGGATACATCGCTTCTAAATACTTTTTTACCAAAGTCGTGCTTGGTGTCCTCAAACTTGAGCTTAGGACCCGCTAAAAGTGTGATGGCCGTGAGTATAAGAGATGCGTACATGTAGATTAATCTTTGCGGGCTCTGAAGAAGTAGCCGTAGAATGACAGAGCACCATAGGGAAAGGCACTGTAGTATTGACGTGCAAAGGGAAGACCTTCCCAGTCTAATGTGTCGCGCTCCCCAATAAGTGAGTTGATTCCCATTTTAAGGCCAACTGCTACATTCTTATTGGAATAAGCCTTAATGCCCCAAAGAAGCATGTTGCCTACTTCATAACGCACCTCAGGCTTGGTATTCACAAAAGGAGACCAATGTGAGTTGCTCCATCGATAGGTGGTATTGAAACTTACCAGAAAATGAACTACCGGGCTTTTCAGGTATTTGTTAATTCGGGCCTTTGCCACATGCCCGTACTCTAATTCTAACCCAGCGCCCACTGAGTAGAAGCCTATTCTGAGCCGGTAATTGAGTGGCCCAGTCTTCATTTCAAAAGTTGGGGCCACAAAACTATGCAGCCCCATTATGCCGGTTGAAAAACCGAACGATCTTTTATGATGTAGATTAATACTGTCTTGTTGTGCGCTAGCATCTATATTGAACAATAGAAGAAACACACAAGCCAGCCAGGCTATCTTCATAGTATTTATTCACCAATGTTTATGGTACTAATGAGCTCAATAGACTCTGGCCCATTGTACTTGTATTGATACAGTCCGTCTTCGGCAATTAAAACCAATAAACCGTCTGATGCGATTACGTCAATGGCTTTGATTTTACCAAAATGAGCAACTTGTTTCAATCCCATTGCCGGTTGGGTAGCGTCGTACACTTTAAGACCGTCTTCACCGTCGCATACAAACAGGGTACCATTGTCAATACCCAATCCATAAGGTCCTGCCATTTCGTACATGTGCACCATTTGTGGGTATGAAGGCTGGGTAATATCTAAAACATGAAGCTCGTTGCTTGTGCCTCCGCATTCGCCGCCACCTCTCAAGGTAACGTAAGCGTAATCTCCTTCAGCCACCACAGGGTCACAACTTCTTACGTGATTGAACTCTCCTATAAACTGAGGAGCTGATGGTGTTTCTATATTATACACGAGCATTCCTACGGGAGTACCCAGGTATAGGTGCTCACCCATATTATGCACGGTTTCAATTTCCTGATGGGCATAAATTGTATTAAGTTTCTCCGGTGTGTTGGCATTGGTAATGTCAAACACGGTAATCTCGTTTGACCTAACAGAATACAGGTAATTGAAGCTTGGTCCTGCTATGGTAAACTGGTTCAAAGAACCTCCTTCTCCAGTGGTATTTCCCGGTGTTTGGTCAATTTGGGCATCGTTAAATCCGGCTTCTGCTCCTTCGCTACAGCTATTAAGTATCCAAAGAGCCGCTGGAAGCATTAAAATCAATGATATTTTACTAATTGCTTTCATTTTATTGGTCTTTATGGATTAATAACAGGGGCTTTCTTCAGTGGTAACTTGCTCTTTCCATCCAATTACAGCTCCCATCGAAGGATCTGGAGTTTGGTACTCTTTGATTCTTGAAGCGTCTGTAGGCATTACAAATGGAAATGCATTTTCAAGACGTCCTGTAACTCGAGGAGACTTGGGATCATCAACATTGATACTCACCAGGTCAGTAGCACTGCTTGCCAAAATCGTGTTGTTTTTTACGGCAACTTCAGCACTTCCTGGAATAGTAATAAAGCCAATGTTTTGAGGGGCATAAGGATCTTTGTTATCAATTACATGGATACCATTTCCTGGTTCAGCAATGTAAATGATATCGTCTTTGAAATAGATTTTACCAGTAGTGTTAATGGCTTTTTGGTTTTCCATTTTTACACTGGCTTTAAGCTCGTCCGCAGACATGTAGATAGGCGTGAGTTTAGATACTTCTCTTTTCTCAGTGCATTTATAGCACGAAGTACCTAAAAGCATGACACCGGATAGCGCAAGTAATAGCAGGTGTTTCATGTTGGCTGTTAATTTTTGGATGATTAATAATTTAATTTGTGCCCAAGTCAAAGATATTGAAATATGCGTTTGCTAGTGATGGCGTTAACAGTTTTATCGCTCACCCTTTCTGGATGTAAAACCAAAACCGCTGAACAGCAAGTGGAAAAGGCCGATGAAACTCCCGATGAAGTGCCCGCTGGAGAGATGGCCATTGATGACCCCCATTCGTATTCAGAACCTAATAATTGCATAGTTACTCATCTCAATTTGGATTTGAACATTGACTTCAACGACAAAGTACTCTCTGGCGTTGCGTCATGGAACATTGACAACAAACGTGATGCCACACAAATTATTTTTGATTCAAAAAAATTAAATGTAACCAAAGTATGGCTGGACGAGGGTGGTGATACTAAGTATTCTTTTGGTCCGGATCATGAGGTTTTTGGTCAGGCATTGACCATTGACATACTGCCTACCACACAAGTTGTGCACATAGAATACAGTACTCATCCGGATGCCGAAGCCCTCATGTGGCTGGAACCATCACAAACACAAGGAAAGGAACATCCATTCTTTTTTACCCAGTCACAAGCAATTTTGGCCAGAACCTGGATTCCCTGTCAGGACGGACCAGGAGTGCGCTACACCTATACCGCCAAAGTAAAAACACCAGAAGGGCTTATTGCCGCAATGAGTGCCGAAAACCCTACTGAAACTACAGAGAATAATATTTATTCCTTTCAAATGACGCAGCCAGTGCCTTCGTATTTGATGGCTTTGGTGGTGGCTGACCTGGAGTTTAGAGAAGTAGGAGACAGGACAGGGGTGTATGCAGAACCAGCCATGATTGACGCGGCCGAATACGAACTGGGTGAAATGCAAACCATGCTGGAGAAGGCAGAAGCGTTGTATGGTCCATACCGATGGGAGCGATACGATGTAGTCTTCCTGCCACCGTCATTTCCCTTTGGAGGAATGGAAAATCCGAGACTCACCTTTGCTACGCCCACAATTATTACAGGCGATAGAAGTTTAACGGCGCTAATAGCGCATGAACTGGCTCATAGCTGGAGTGGCAATCTTGTAACCAATGCTACCTGGGACGATTTTTGGCTCAACGAAGGCTTTACGGTGTATTTTGAACAGCGTATTATGGAAGAAGTGTACGGGCGTGACTTTAGTGAGATGCTGGCACTTTTGAGCTATCAGGGACTCTTAGGGGAACTAGAAGATTTTGAAGCCGAAAATGCGATGAGAGACACGCATTTAAAGCTTGATATGGAAGGTCGTAATCCTGATGATGGCATGTCGGCAATAGCTTATGACAAAGGGTATTTGTTTTTAAGAATGCTTGAAGAAAGCTATGGAAGAGAGCGATTTGATGCTTTTTTGAAAGATTACTTCCAAACCAATTCCTTTAAGGTAATGACCACTGAAGGCTTCTTGGCCTATTTGGATGAGCACCTGCTGGCTCAGGATAGAACTCTTGCCGAAGGCTGCATGATAGACGCTTGGGTATACGGCCCGGGCTTGCCTGAGAACTGCCCTGTGATAGAGTCAAGTAAATTGAAAGCACTCGACGCTTATTTAGAAGGATTGTTTGTAGAAGAAAGTATAACCTTTACCGATGTAGATACAACGGGATGGGCGCCTCAGGAGTATCTGTATTTCGCAGCCAATCTACCTATGAGTATTGATGAACAGACTGCGGCAGGTATTGATGAATACTTCCATTTTACCACTTCAACCAACAGCGAAATACTTGGCCAATGGTTTAAAACGGTAGCCAGAATTCAATACGAGCCTGGTTTACAGGCCATGGAGTCTTTCCTTATACAAGTAGGCAGAAGAAAGTTTTTAGAGCCTATTTATAAGGAATTGGCAGGCAATGAGTCGGGGTTGGCCCTGGCCCAGGGTATCTATGCCCAGGCCAAGCCAAATTATCATGCGGTAGCCAAGGAAACTATTGAAGAGATACTGGCTGAAGCAGCAAACCATATGAAAAAGAGCTAAATAAAGGAATACATGGCAACTACTGTAAAGAAAGGGTTTGGCACCATGCCGGTTTTCCTTACCTCCATTTCTACCATTTTGGGGGCTATCCTGTTCCTGCGTTTTGACTACGCTGTAGCCAATGTAGGCTTTATTGGAACTCTGGGCATTATTGCCATCGGTCACTTGGTTACTATACCTACAGCCATGGCCATTGCGGAGATAGCCACTAACCAAAAAGTAGAAGGTGGGGGAGCTTATTTTATTATCTCCCGATCGTTTGGAATTAATATAGGGGCGGCCGTGGGAGTGTCTCTCTACTTATCACAGGCCATTAGTGTGGCTTTTTATGTGATAGCTTTTGCAGAAATAGCCACATTGCCTGAAGTGGAGCCCTTTTACCAAATGCTCGAAGACCAAACAGGTTTTAGTTTTAGAGACCCCAGGTACATTTCGCTCACACTCATGACCATACTCACATTGCTGGTAATACGCCGGGGTGCTAATGTGGGCATGCAGGCGCTCTATGTAGTGGCCGCTGTACTTTTTGTATCGTTGATTATGTTTTTCCTTGGAGATACTGACTATGATCGCCCCGCCAACTTTTTGAACCATACCGTTAGGAAGAGCATAAGAGATGATTTCTTCACAGTATTTGCCATATGTTTCCCGGCATTTACAGGAATGGCCGCTGGCGTTGGGCTTTCTGGTGATTTGAAAGATCCGCGAAAATCTATCCCTATTGGTACTATGGCAGCCACCATCCTGGGAATGTTGATTTACGGCTTTGTGGCTTTTAAACTCTCAATGTCCGCTTCTCCTGAAACTCTCAACTCAGGTACCATGGTGATGCGTCAAATTGCCATTTGGGGCCCCATTATCCCTATCGGTTTAGCTTGTGCCACGCTTTCATCTGCCATTGGAAGCATTCTTGTAGCTCCAAGAACCTTGCAAGCCCTTGGAAAAGATCAGATTTTCTTTTCAGAGAAAACAAACTCCTGGCTTTCATTTAGTAGGAAAAGAGACGATGAGCCCATTAATTCAACGCTTATAACGTGTGCTATAGCCTTTATTTTTATTGCCGCAGGTAATGTTGATTTCGTTGCTAAGATCATTGCTATGTTCTTTATGGTGAGTTACGGAGCAATATGTCTTATTTCATTTATGGAGCATTTTGCTGCTGACCCTTCGTACCGTCCGGTGTTCAAATCGCGATGGTACTTGTCTCTTATAGGTGCCCTGGCTTGTTTCTATCTCATGTTTCAAATGGAGTTTGTAAGTGCTTCCATTTCAGTAGTGGTAACCATCATCATTTACTTCTTGGTAACCAATGCCAGAAAGACGAATGAAGGTATGGCCATGATTTTTCAAGGGGCCATTTTCCAGTTGAGTAGGCAGCTTCAGGTATTCTTACAAAAACAAAACACCGAGCGTCCGGAAGATTATTGGCGTCCATCTGTAGTATGTGTATCACGCAATTCCTTTAAGCGACTTGGTGCATTTGATCTTATGCGGTGGGTATCGCATCGCTACGGTTTTGGAACTTATGTACACTACATAGAAGACTTTCTGAGCGAAGAAACCCATCAGGAAGCACTTGACGCCAAAAAGCGTTTGTTGAAGATTACTTCCAGTATGCGAAGTAATGTATATGTGGATACGCTCATTTCTCCTTCCTATACATCAGCTCTGGCACAGATAATTCAGTTGCCAGGGGTATCGGGGCACGAGAACAACATGCTCATGTTTGAGTTCTCAAAAAATGAATCGGAAAACCTGCAGGACATCATCAAAAATTATTCGCTGCTGACGTCTGTAGACTTTGATATCATGATATTGGCTTCGTCCGAAAAGGGTTTTGGACTGAAGCGCGAAATTCACGTTTGGATTAGCAATGAAGAACTGGAAGATGCCAACCTTATGATTTTAATAGCCTATATCATTCTTGGGCATCCCGATTGGGCAGAAAGTGTGATTAAGATTTTTGCTGTATTCCCGGAAGAAGCCATTCAGAGTGAAAAGGAACGACTTATAGAAATGACCAGTACCGGACGCTTGCCTATTTCATCCAACAATATTGAAGTAATAGCTCAGGAAACAGGTTTAGGACATAAAATGCTGATTCAAAAACATTCAAGGGATGCTGATCTTACGCTCATAGGTTTTAACGACGATGACGTGGAAAACGACGGGGTTAGTTTCTTTGAAGGTTATAATGAACTTAGCAACGTTCTTTTTGTAAACTCAGCAAAAGAAAAAGAGATTAAATAAGGTGAAGGTATTGGGAAATATCATTTGGCTGGTATTTGGAGGTTTATGCACCGCTATTGAATACTTTACATCGGGTCTTGCCATGTGCCTCACCATTATTGGAATACCCTTTGGGATTCAGGCTTTTAAGCTTGGCATTTTTGCGCTCTGGCCCTTTGGTACTAGGGTTGAAAGGTTAGATCAGTCTTCAGGAGTAGGATGTTTGAGTACCCTCATGAATGTGATTTGGTTTTTTATTGGCGGCATATGGATAGCCCTTACTCATCTTTTTTTCGGATTGCTGCTGTTCATTACCATTATTGGTATTCCTTTTGCCAATCAACACTTTAAAATGGCCGGGCTTGCCTTAAGCCCTTTTGGCAGGGAAATAATACCTAAGGTTTAGAAAACCAGCCTTGGGCGTAGAATCACTCTTTGCAGGCACTGAGTTAAATGTTTCAAATAATAATTGCAAGTGTTAACAGAATAAGTGGTTCATTCTTTCGGATGTACCTTCGAAAGTCAAATAACTAAGCTTTCTTATGAAAATACGACTACTAGTGCTGGGCCTCCTGCTAAGTACTATTTCGTTTGCCCAGGTAAACTGGCAAACTGAAGTACAAATGAAGACCCCTGCGGAATTCAGCTATACAGGGGACCTTATTTACACATGGCACTACAATGCCAATACCTATTACAAATACACACTTACCCTTTTTGACAACAACCTGAAAGAACTCAACAAAATTGAGGTTGAGAATAAGAAGCTTACGGAGCTTACTGATGCAATTGCGGTAGGCGGCGATGTATACTTCTACTTCCTATCAGGTAAAGAAGCCACCCTAATGAAGGTAGATGCAACAGGACAAAAGGTGAAGGAAATAAGCTTTGAAGACGAAGAAACTGACGTGTATGAGTTGTTCTTAAGAACTGACGGTAACAAGCTCTTTGTAGGAAGATCTATCAAGCCAAAGAAGAGAGGGTTTCTCGTGGAGTGCTATGATGCATCATTGGTAAAAAAATGGTCGTACGAAAAAGTGCCTGACAAAGGTTCTGATGGTATTAAAGCGATGGAAGCCTCTGGCGACGGAGTAATTTTACTTACTTCATTTGCCAAGAATGCCTTTAGTTCTTCTTCGTATAGTGGATTGGCCCTGGATGCCAATGGCAAGGAAGTTGGAACTACGGCTATTGAAGTGCCTAATTACTTTTCAATTTTAAGTTCTAGAACGCTGGTTAATGGCCACATGATGGTCATGAGTACTTATGGAAATGGTCCTGAAGCTTTGCCCGACATGCCCAGCGGACTTTTGCTACATGAAATTGATTCTAAAGGTGCTGTTGCGCAGACCTATGATTTGTCATTTGAAGACTTGGGAGAACAAATAATGCCCATGGAAAGCACGCGCCCCTTTGGCAACACAGCTCCGGCATTACATCCGGTTGATCTCATTGAAGCGAATGGCACCACTACGTTGCTGTGTGAGAGTTTTTACTTTCAGAAGATTGCTGTTTCCACGGGGTCTACAACAACTACAACTCCTTCAAAAGAAGCCAACTTTTACATGCTTGACTTGATACAGATTAAGCTGAACAATGGCGACTTTGAAATCTCAAAAACATCCAAACCTTACCAATCCATAAAGTTTGAGAACATTATGGTAGTGTCATCAGGTAAAATTTATGAGCAGATGGTGGAAGACAGAGGCTACTCGTATCAGTTTTCACACAATGGGCAGGTATACATAAAAGGCTGGCTGCGCAATTTTCATTACTACAACCCTACAACGCTTAATCATGATTATGTGGATGTAGACAACAGGGTGTTTTATGGACGGCCATTTTTCGGACTGAACAATCCAAGTGGTATTAGCGGCAAGATTGTCAGAAACCCTGATTTTGGAATCAATCATCAACTGGCTTATAGCGGCCTAATGAAGTTTGATACCCATTTTTTGGTATACGAGTACCGCTTGGGAGTGTTAAAGGCAACTAAAGTCAACCTCTAAAATTGAATCAAATGAAACGTATATATACTGTCTTAGGTCTGTTGGCTTTAACTCTTAGCTTACAGGCGCAGCAAAGCAAACTGGAGTACATCCATACAGACGACCATATGGGGATTTTCAAAATTGGAAGCCTCGCTGGTGAATTTATGCGAACTGAACCCGTTCCCGGTAATAAAGTATTGTATGTATTACATGCAGTTGATGGCGATTTGAGGGTAACGGAGAAAAGCCATGTGGCCATTAATACGCAGAGCCGGTTTGTAAACATTCTATCCAATGAAAAGAGAAGCGTGGCTCTGTTTCAAAATCCTTCTACTCAGGAAACCGACATGGTGAACATTTCAGCCAGTGGCAGGCTATCTACCCATCAAGCCTATGCTGACAACCCTAATGACCTTCATTACTGGAGTAGCATTACAGATGCCCGTATGGATGAAAAAGGATTCCTTTATGTGTCAAGAACCTACCATGTTTTTGAAGATGATAAAAAGCGCAGGTACAGTGAGAGAGGGGTAGAAGTATTGTGCTTTGGAACCGAATTTGAGCTTAAGTGGGCCAGGAAGTTCAAGACCCCAAGCGAGAAAGTGAGCTTTGTGATGGACCAGATTGTACCCTTTAACGGAGGTTGTGTGGCTATGATAAGCGAAAACTCTCGTACCGATAAGGCATTTACAACCGGACTCCACTTCATAAACGCCCGGGGAAACATCTTAGGCAAGTACGAACTGAAGAAAGAAGGAGATACCTATTATCCTACTTCGTTTAAGGTAGACGGAAGCAACTTAATAGCCTGCGGAATGTACTTTGACGAACCGTGGTACAAGGCTATCAATTCCGCCGGAATGTTTTTTACCAAGCTTGATGCCACTGGTAAGGAGGTATTCTTGCAAACCCAGGACTGGAAGGGAATTGATGAGACCATTAATGCGGGTACTAGTTCTGATTTTCTGTTTAGTGGAAAAATGAAAGTGCTGGTGCATGACATTTACAAATCGGCCAATGGTTACAGCGTAATATGTGAGAGCTACCAAAAGGCCAGTGGTGTTACAGGAGCTGAACTTATAGTGGGTAGTGATGACGGAAACAACAAGAGGTCATTCAGTATTTTCGATTTTATCGTTTTTGATTTTGATGCAGGTGGAAAGCTCTTAAAGTCAAGAAAGATTGCCAAGGAAAGCAGAAACATTGAAGTAGTAGGGAGTGTAGCTTATACCAGAGGGGTAGAGTTGAGTTTTATTTTGAGAGACAATTTTCTTTTTTCATATCGCTACGTAGCCAACAACCAGCTTGTATATATGAATTTAGAAGAAACAGAGCCGGTATTGTTTTGGGCAGACTTAACTACTGGCAAAGTGCTTAAGAAAATGCCTATTAAAATTGAACCCGAAATTATAAACGAAGAAGATCCGAATACTCGCGAGATCATTAATAACAGCAAAACCTTGAGTGGCTTGGAGAAGTTTGCCAATAAAATGGACCAGGTAGACAAAAAGCTCGAAGATGTTGGCGAAGGAATTGAGCGCGGAATAAGTAAAACAGATCAGGTTTTTTACATTGGAAGCCCCAAGCTATCAGGTTTGATTTATCTTGGAAACGATGTGAATATTAACTATTTGCTCTTTCCAAGTCAAAGTGAGTTGTACCTGAAGAAAATGTAAACCCAAAACAATACATCTATCATAGCCTCGGTTGTTACCGGGGCTTTTTTATGTAATCGAGTCTAAGAAGCTGCTTCAGCAAAGGATTTGAATCTTTCTAAGTACCTACAGCTCTCTTTCTTAAACATTCCGGGCATTAAAAAGAGCATGGCTTTCATCATAAAATTGGTCCCCTTAAACTCACATACCGATCGCCAGTGGGTAGAATCCTTATCAGGTTCGGTAAAGTAATTTTCCTGTAGGTTCCACACTCCGGTAGTTTCATAGGTGCAGTGAAATTCTTCGGGAAAATTCTGCTTTACAATGGTCTCAGTCATTTCTGTGTCTTTGCCTCTCATGGTAAACACCATGGTAGACTTGGCGCCCTCTTCGCCCGGCTCCCCACTTTTGTGATTAAAGCTTTTTAAGGTGGGCATCCACTTTGACAGGTTTTCCTGATTGTTAAAAAGTTCGATAACCCGCTCACGTGGCAAGTCAATGCTTATGTCTACTTCGTACTTCATATCATTTCCGGCCGTTTGTACACGAAATATAATTTTTTTATCCTTGTCTTTAAATGGCTTGTTTTGGCTGAAATGCTTTCGAGACCTAAAGTAAAAATGGCCTCCGGGCATTGGAATTAAAAAACAACAAAATCAATGAGCAACTCTCTTCAATATTTTTTGGAACCCGTTTCAATAGCCGAGTGGGATAGTTTAGCCGATAAGACACCAGCACATGCACTGGTTGAAAATGTAGACCTGGTAATTGTGAAGTATGGAGATAAGGTCTCTGTACTCTATGGGCGCTGTCACCATAGAGGGGCCTTGCTTTCTGACGGTTACATACAAGGCGAAAACCTTATCTGTGGAGTACATCACTGGGACTATCGTTACGATACAGGCGTTTCAGAATACAATAATGATGAGGCTCTGGATAAGTTTAAGAGCTGTATTGAAGAAGGAAAAGTGTATGTAGATGCTGCTGAAATAAGGGCCTGGCACAAAGTACATCCCCAACCCTTTGATAGAGAAGGGTACCTGGGCAACTATGCCGATACACATCCTGAAGACACTGAACCCTATACACGGCAAATTCAGCAGCTTGCCAGAGAAGGATTGAGCAAGCTTGGACACCATGGTTTTACTGAAGCCATGGGGGTAGATAGAAATACATTGCCCAAATGGGAAGATATTCAGTTTTTGCCGGCTCAGTTGGCCACTAAACCTCTAATGGACGATGCTGAAGTAAACACTAAGACGGTTATAGGTCCAGGGGCACAGAAGCCGCTGGAACTTGCCATTCCCCTTTTTGTCTCTGACATGAGTTTTGGTGCTTTGTCAAGGGAAGCTAAAATAGCCCTTTCAAAAGGTGCTGAAATGGCGGGTACCGGGATATGCTCAGGCGAAGGAGGGATGCTGCCCGATGAGCAAGCTGCCAACAAAAGGTATTTTTATGAGTTGGCCAGTGCTAAATTTGGCTTTAGCTGGGACAAGGTTGAAAAGTCGCAAGCATTCCATTTTAAAGCAGGGCAAGGTGCTAAAACAGGAACAGGTGGTCATTTGCCCGGAGATAAGGTAATTGGTGAAATTGCCAAGGTACGTGGGCTTGAAGAAGGCACATCCGCTATATCGCCACCTACGTTTGCTGACCTTGAAACGGCCTCTGATTTCAAGGACTTTGCTGACATTGTAAGGGGGCGTACAGGTGGAATTCCCGTAGGGTTCAAAATTGCCGCAAGTCATATTGAAAAGGACATTGATTTTGCTCTTGAAGCCAGTGCAGACTACATCATTATTGATGGCAGGGGCGGAGGAACAGGAGCAGCCCCTACTGTTTTACGAGATAATATCAACGTGCCTACTATTCCAGCCTTGGCCAGGGCCAGGCGTCATTTAAATTTGAGTGGAGCCCACAATGTGTCGCTGGTGGTTACTGGCGGCCTTAGGGTAGCAGAAGACTTTGCAAAGGCCCTTATGCTGGGAGCGGATGCCGTGGCAGTGTCCAACTCCGCGCTACAGGCCATAGGTTGCCTGGGAATGCGGGCTTGTAATACCAACAATTGTCCCGTAGGTATTGCCACTCAAAAAGAGAATTTGAGATCAAGGATTCAAATCAACCAATCTGCCAAACAGCTCTATAATTTCTTTACGGCTTCCAATGATTTGATGAAGGTAATAGCCCGTAGTTGTGGCTACAATGACTTTGGCTCCTTCAATGCCGCCGATCTTACTACCTTCAATTACGACATGCATCGCCTTACCGGAATTGCCTATGGTGGCTTAGGCTAAAAAAATACAAGCATGCCAACACTAGGTTTCTTACTTATCATAGGGCTTCAGGCCTATTGCGTATACCATTGCTATAAAAACAAGAAGGAAGTGTATTGGTACTTTCTTATTATAATGTTTTCAATAGCCGGTTGCGCCATTTACTTACTCACGCAGGTATTGAAAAAAGAAAATGTAGCCGAAGCTCAGGAGAGTCTTGGCAAAATCATAAATCCCGGAGCTGAAATACAGAAGTTGAAAGACCAGCTCGAGTTTTCGGATACCCATAAAAACCGAATGCTTTTGGCCGATGCCTACCTTAAGAGTGGCATGTATGAAGAAGCCGTGGGGTTATATGAATCTTGCCGACAGGGAATGTATAGAGAAGATACCTACTTGTCTATGCAGCTGATGGATGTCTACTACAAGCTTGAAAGGTTTGCCGATGTCACCGCTTTACATGCTTATGCCAAGGGCAAACGGGAGTTTGAAAACTCAACGGCACGTTTGGCGCTGGCCAGGTCATTTGAAAAGCTGAACAAGTTGACAGAAGCCGAGCAGGAGTTTAAAGATATGGATCGGTCTTATTCAAATTATGAGCATCGCTACGAGTACGCATTATTCCTAAAGCGGCAACAGCGGAATGCTGAAGCCCATGAGTTGCTGGTACAATTGCAAAAGGAATTTTCTCAGTTAGGTCGAAATGAGAAAAGAGCAGCGAGGCAATGGGAAACCCTTGTGCAAAAAGAGCTTCAATAGCAAACGGAACCGACCGGGAATAAGCTCTAGAGAACTTATTTAAAAATGAAGGGGTTGTAGCATGTGAGTATTAACGCATTTTTGCAGGTAGTTGAGAGAAAATAAAAGGTAACATGAGTTTTTGGAGCAGAGGTAGGACCCCAAACATATTGAAGGACTGGCAAGTGCTGGATAAAATGGAACAACTTGACACATTGGCGGCCGAATCTCAAAGCCAAACAGTGGCCATCTTTAAGCACAGCACCACTTGTGGCATAAGCCATATGGTGAAAGACGGATTGGAACAATCATGGAGTCTTGGCCCTAATGACCTAAAAGTGTATTATCTTGATCTACTGGCTCACAGAGACATTTCTAACGAAGTGGCCAAGCGTTTTAAGGTAGTACATCAATCACCTCAATTCATTATTCTGAAAAACGGTAAGGTCTCTTTTCAAGCCTCACATCATTCCATCAGTAATGGGGCTATAGAGAGAGCCATTCGTTGATTCTTACTTTTGGTATCGTGAAATGGGATACCAAAAATATTTCTTCATCTTTTGAAGGAGATGAAACTCAAAGGATTTGGTTTTGTGCACGTACCATTGGGCCTGTAAGGCTGCTTTTGCTTATACCAGCCATAGCTCTTTTTACTGTAATAACAGAGGGGGAAGTAGACGACTGGAAGTTGAAGAGTGCCTGGGCGGTGTTTGTATTAGCTGTTTTAATCATGGTGTTTTTAAGCCAGGTGCAAGTGCTGAGTGCCACAAGTTCGGGTATTTTTAAGCCCAGTCGTTTCGGGCCACAGCGCTTGTGCGATACTTCTGAGGTGTTGAAGATGAAGAAGACAAGTGTTGGAGCGTTTGGATATTATTTCTGGACAATGGAGTATCAATTTTCTGCGGGCATAAGTAAAAAGCTGCGTTTTGTTCCCAGAAAAAGAGGAAAGGAATTTGAGACATTTTTAAGTTGGGTAAGGAAAGCTAATTCAGCAGCGATGATAGATAGACGCTAAAAGAAAGCCACCGAAGGGCTACCCGCAGTGGCTTGATGAGAAAGGGACTATGAGATCCTGATATAGAGACTATTTATTTCATTAATGGTTTAATGGCTGGCTTCAGTAAGCCGCTTTTGGTTTCCAGTTGGCAGCGGCCAGCTTCGGTCAATGATGGTATTTGGCACATTCTTTATTTGTGCTTGTATACTAGAGAGTCCGGCATTACACATCTGCGCAATTACACAATACTGTAAACTTATTGGAGGTTTACTAGGAATTAGGAATGAGCGAATAGCGGAGTGATGAGTAAGTATCCGGTGTGTCAAGCTTGTACCATCGTTGAAGCTTCTGAGACACGCGGTGGCTACAAGCTCACTCGGCCTGGCAACACTCTATGTATTCCTCATTTAGAATATAGGAATCAGGAATGAGCGAATAGCGGAGTGGTGAGTGAGAGTTCGGTGTGTCAAACTTGTACCATCGCTGAAGCTTCGGTGACAGGCGGTCGATGCAATCCGTAAGTACTTCCACTGTGCGGCATCGCCGCATCAGCATCATGAAAACCACGTTGATTACCCTAGATGGTTTTACTCAAATACAGGTTTGAAACAAGAAGTAAGGGCAATATGATCTCAGCCCAGAATATTTTCACGGCAGAAGTAATAATCATGAAGAAAGCCAATAAATGGAGAATACTGGGAGGGATTGCTTTGGTGCTCATCTTTTCAGCTCGTGTGTACACAAGCTATCTGCAAAAAAAGGAGAGAGCCTCACAGGAAGAAATGATGCGAGACCTCTCACGTTTGCAATACGAGCAGAATGAAAACCTAAGGGAGCAAATGCAGGAAGAGCTGCACAACGATATGATGAAAGACCTGGAAGAAAGCAGGGCCAGGTTAGACTCCATAAGGAAGTCATTGGAGCGAAGTCGCAGGCGTTTTGATAGCTCACTTCAACAGGAGTAATGACCGGGTACTAGGGCAGGGCAAATTGAAAGCTTAGATTAGCGCTCGAAAAGGCTGCTGGAAAGGGACTATGCGTTCAAACAAAGCGACCGGTAATGATATATTGATGCGCTTTTTATGTATTGTAATGGCCTTGGCATTGCTCAGCTGTGGTCAAAAAAAGGTTGTGGATGAGCCTGCTGTGGAAAAAGTACCAGAATTGAGCCCCAGAGCGGCCTGGGAGAAACGCGCCGAAGAACAGAGGGCATGGCAGTCAGTTGAAGGGCTTTTTATTGGCAACGCTACCTATTTTGAAAGTACCGGGCACTTTTTAGTACCTCTTGATTTTAAAGAAGGAATAGGCAGTTTTGAGGCGGTTGAAAAACTGTTTGCTCTAAAAAAGCCGACACCTATTTATGAAAGCCCTTACCAAACCAGATGGCAAATTGTAAACGAAGGGCGTCAAATGATTGAAATACCTGAGTTTAAAGATCCCGTAGTATTTAAAATGGGAAGCACCGAGGCCATTCCCACCACTCCGTTTAAAATGGAGTTCTACCAAAGTATGGTAGATGCCAAGGTGGCACAGTCCTTTAGTTCTGAAATTGACATTAGCGAACCAGATGCCGAGTACTTTTTTATTAATAAGAAAGCCAGCTTTAAAACATCCGTTGCGCCTCCGGTACTAAGTGATCAAAATGAGCTGGAACTAAGACAAGTAGCGCTGGACCACTCTGCTGATGTAGAAATACTTGGAGAAAAAGAGTTTGTGGATGCCAACGATAACTACTTTGGCTTTATCACTTTTAAAGGGGAGTCAGGCAATGCTTCCTTTTTCTATTTTCAACTTTATGGTGAAACCCAGCGCCTGGTAATGGCAAGTGATTTAGAGATACTGGATCTACAAGCCACGCACCTTCTGGTAAGTGAACAGCCTGTATTTATAGCAAAAATAGGAGTGGTTGGTCGCGACTATACAATGTACCGTCCTATATACCTGCGCAACTTTAACTATTACCACTGCGCGCTATCCGGTTTCTTAAAAGACTAAGTGCCACTTATGAATTCGCCTTCGTAGTTTAGATTTGCTAAGATAGTTCCTGATAGATTCAAGCTATCTTGTATCAAAACACTCGAGATATGAAGGCAATTACTACTACTTTACTTTTTTGTGCGATGCTCTTTTCCTTTGCTTTTGGCCAGGCAGTGGAAAAGCAGGGAGCATTGGAAACCGGGCCAATGGCAAAGCGCCCAGACTATAACAATGCAGTGCGAACAGGAGCTGGCGACTCTGTAACAGCATGGCTCAACTACTTTAACACCATTGGAAGCAGGGGAGGATTGCCCAGTAGCTATTTTAGAAACTACCTTTATCCTGATAGTACTGTAAAAACCAATTTCACGAGCTCCGTAGGGCATGTTTGGAAGCATTCATTTGGAGAAGTGTTGCATCCTAACCTGGAGATTTGGGGCGATTATAATGGACCAGAAATTGGAAGATGGAGCCCTTATAGGTTGGATTCCATTACTATTTATTACCGCTATTTCAGATTTGACGATGTGGACGACAAGTTAGTGGTTCAGTACTACGACGATTCCAAAATTCAAACGAGCCTTGATCCAGGTTGGAAGAGTGGTGCTTCTTACGCCAATGTTGCCTATGACTATACGGCCAGAAAGGGAGCGGACCCAACCAAAGAGATTGTGGTGAACCTTACTCAGGATGATACAGTGGGAGTTTCCAGGCAGGGTAAAATAGTATTGCCACTAATGACGCCACTAACTACAGGGTTAAGTGCAGTAACCGTTACCTTTTTTCCCGGAAAAGAAGCGGCCCTGGGCGATACCATTGATGTATACACCTTTCCTGATGTAAAGAATAAGGTAAATGCTTTTGTAGCTTATGACAGGCGCGATGAGCTGCCTTATGTGGCTCCGGGCAACTACAATAATGGTCTCATGGTAACTAAAAGTGTGCGCTATAATGAAAGTACAAATGGCTGGAACGGTCGCTACCAACCAGGAACCTCATGGGCATCAAGTACTGGGATCTATCATTTTGATATGGACTTTAAGATTGTGTACGATCCGGAGAACAACAGTGTAGGAGATTTTTCTGACAAGCTGGCGGTATATCCTAATCCGGCAACTGATCGTATCAATTTGCAGGTAGACCATCTTGCAGCCTACCACGGTACGGTTTATGACTTACAAGGAAAGGCTGTTTTACAACTGGGAGAACTCATGACGGGAAGTATTGATATTGCAGAACTTCCCAAAGGAATGTACCAGTTGGAACTCACTAAAGAAGACGAGATTATCAGGGAGAGCTTTGTGAAGCTTTAACTGAATTATCTACACGGATATGGCTCTATAGATACACATTTGAAGTTCTGGTCGATGTAGGTGCTTTTGCCTTGGTAGATGACAAAGGCTGTCTCCACTTCGTTACCGTCGTCATCGGTCTTAACTTCAAATGGAGCCAGTACGTGTTCCAGTTCCCAGGGAATTTTGACCTCGTTACTCGCATCAATAAATGCCCAAACACCTCTTTTGCTAACGGCGGCCATGCCATGAGAAAATGACATTCCTTCATCGTAAAAAGGGGGAATCACTTCCTTGCCATTCAAATCTACGTAGCCGTATCTCCAGCTATTTCTCACACATACCATCCCATCTGAAGGTTGGTTTACAAAGTCGTATTTAATAGGAACAACTACATTTCCTTCCTGATCGATGATCCCCATTTTACCGCCTTTAGAAACCACTGCATATCCCTTATTGAAAAAGCCTGTGGCATCGTAGTATCCTTTTCTAAACGAGGGTTCTGAAGGATTGGTAGGGTCTATTTCTTTAATCTCAATGTCGTAATCGGTGTAAAGAAAGTCTACGGCTAGTCGTCCTTTACTATCTATAAAACCGTATTTGCCGTTTTTTTCCACTTTAGCCAATCCTTCACTAAAGGGATAGGCGAAGTCAAATTGAGGTCTTATCACCTCTTTTCCATTCTTATCAATGTAGCCGTATTTCCCCCCGCGTTTTACCATGGCAAGTCCCTCAAAAAAGGCATACTCACGTTTTACTTCATAATATGGCTCATTATGTCCTGAAGCCGCATAGCTAAGATCATCGTACCACAAACGGGTGAGTGCCTTACCACCTGCCGTATAAAAGCCAAACTTTGAGCCTCTTTTCACGTAGCATATGCCTTCATAAAACCTGCCTATTTCATCGTACTTAAAAGGGATTGGAGTTTTTCCATTGGTATCAATGTATCCATAATAATCGTTCTTTTTGGCGCCAATTAGTCCATCGTCAAAATAGCGGATCTCCTGGTACTCTGGTTTCAATACTTCCTTGCCCTGGCTGTTTACAAAACCAAATTTTCTGTTTAAAATTACCCCGGCATGCCCTTCTCGCATTTGAGCAATCTTGTCGTATTTAATGGCAATTACCTCTGCGCCTTTTCTATTAATGTAACCCCATTTTTCACCCTTCTTGGCCCGAGCTAAACCTTTGTCAAATTGGTACAGCCCGTCAAACACAAAGGGTACGGCCTCATTACCGTCTCTATCTATATAGCCTAGCTTTCCATTTCTTTTGGCCATTGCCATTCCTTTATCATCAAATCGCTGAATGTAGTCGTACAGCACGCTTACCGCAACACTTCCATCACTATTGATAAAGCCAAACTTCTTATCGGCATATACTTTGGCCCATCCGTCAATAAATGGCCCAATTTTATCGTAAACACATTCTATAAATTCATCTCCTCTAAAGTTTAGAAAACCTTCTTTGGTTCCCCTTACGCATTTTACCCGGTCAGCCTGTACTTCACCCAGTTCTCCATAAATAAATTGGCTTAGCTCCTGGCCATTTTTGTCAAGTAGCCCCCAGCCACTTTCAAAATCTGTTTTTTTATAGGCGCGGCAAACACCATTTTCAAAAGGGGTGAGTTGTGTATAAAGCAATGGAACCAGCATGGTACCCTCCTTATTTAAGTAGCCATAGTAGTTTCCTGCCATTACCAAAGCCATTCCGTTTTTAAAAGACTCTACACGTTCAAAGCTCTCTTTAAAAGCCTTTTTACCATTGGTGGTGATAAAGTACCAGTAGTCTTTCTTTTTTACAGCCGCCAGGCCTTCACTAAAATCCAACGCATGATCGAATTTTGGTTTTATCACAATATTGCCCTGAGCATCTTTAAAGCCATATTTCCCCTTTTTATTAAAACGTGTATAGTCCTGGCTATATGCCGAGTATCCATAGACTAAAACCAGAATACAAATAAGATAACGCATATTAATTCCGAAATTTTTTTGCCTGAGTACAAAAGTAAGGGTCTGCCAATGCCTTTGGGTATCCCTCGTCCACTATAGAACTTAACGGAAAAAATGAATGATTGGTACTCAGTGTCTGGGTGGTGGAGGTAAGTGACCACTCGGAGGACCATGTGGTGGACCTTTAGGGCCCTTGATCATTTTGCTCAAAACTTCAGGAATTACTTCATCAAATTTTTTCTGTTGATCCGGACTAAGTGTTTCGCGCAAACCAAGGAAGTGTCGATAGGTGAGGTCTTCAAGCTTTCTCTGTAGTTTCAAAATAGCTTCAAGCTGCTGCTCTCGTTCTTCCTTTGACTCTGTTCCCAAACTTCTGAAGTATTCTATCTTTTTGTTAACCAATTGCTCATGAATGTCTTTTGACACTGTTCTATGAACATCAATCATGGTTTCATAAGTACTCAACTGCTCCTCGCTCAGAGCTACAGTTTCTTGTATAAGGTCTTTTGGACTTTTAAAGGGGGGATGGTGGCTCTTATGTGAAGAGAATTGATCTCTGAACAGTAAGGACAGTATAGCAATGTTAAGCACCAACAATATGAAGAATGCCCATTTGAGCCATTTTTGCTGTGCGAAATAGTTCATGGTCTAATATTCATATCCTCCTGATGTTGAAAAATAGGGATCACTTACCTCTGCACTGTTCGTTTCAGTAGTGTTGGTACTTGACTGAGTTAGATACACAAGGCCTGCTACCAGGTTCAGCAATACTATTAAAGTCGCCGCAATAGCAATTCCATTGGGCTTTGCACGAGGCTCAATCCGTTCATTATCAAGTCGGTTTAGAAGCGTGTCAGTAAAGCCGGGGCTCACCTCTGCCACCTCTTGATGAAGTAAATCATCAAATTCACCTAATCCAGTATCCATACTCTTAAGATGCTTATGTGTTTTAAAACTTGCGGTACTTTCAAATTATTTTTTTATGCTTCTCCAATTTCTTCCTTAGGTTGTTCCTGGCCCTGAAAATGAGTGACTCAATGGATGATTTTGTATTCCCCATAATTTGGGAAGACTCGTCGTAGCTTCTTCCTTCTATTTGGGTTAGGGTAAAGGCAATGCGCTGGTTTTCAGGTAAAGAGTCTATGGCATGGTACAGTGCACTGGCCTTTTCCTTATGCTCAGCAATGAAGCCCGGGTGATCAAAGCGATCACCACTAATTTCAAAAACCTCAGATTCAATACCCAGGAGACCTTTAAAGAAAGCAGCTCTTTTCAATTGCTTTCGCCTTCTTAACTCCTCCAGGCATTTGTTCACTGCAATTCGATACAACCAGGTGCTTAGCTGAGCATTTTCCTTAAAGCTGCCAATGGAACTGTACACTTCAATGAAAACTTCCTGAGAAAGGTCTTCCGCATCTTGCCTGTTGGGAATAAAGCTTACACAAGTACTAAAAACCCGGTTTTTATACAAGTCAATAAAACGGGCAAATTCCGCTTTATCTCCCTTTTTAAGCTTTTGTATTTCGATACTCCTCTCTGCCAATGCGCAAAATGAAGGTAAATATAGCCGCATAGATCTTGGCAGCCGCCAGGCTTGTTAACGCCAGATAGCAGCCATACCCTTTATGAGAGTAAAGTGCTTTTTTAAACGAAATCTACCGTCACCTTTTATCTCAATTGCTATTGGGATGATGGATATTCGAAGTTTGAAAACAGTGATTCATAGAAACTCCTTATGGAAGATAGAAACGAAGTGAACAGCATAGCAAGCACAAAGAAGTGGCTGGAAGATGTGGTGGTAAAGCTTAATTTCTGTCCTTTTGCCGGGCGCGAAGTGGCTCGTGGCAGTATCAGGTTTGTAGAAAACCACCAACAACACCCAGAAATAGAATCAACGTTGTCACAGGAGTTTCTTTTTTTAGATCAAAACCCATCTACTGAAACCACACTTGTGGTATTTAAGGTAGCTCTGAGCAACTTTATTGAGTATTTGAACTATGTGGAGCTGGCTGAAGCCTTCCTTGTGGATGAAGGATACGAAGGCATTTATCAAGTAGCTTCTTTCCATCCTGATTACCAGTTTGCCGGTACTGATGTAGATGATCCGGGAAACTATACCAATAGATCGCCGTTTCCTACAATACATATATTGAGGGAAGAAAGCCTGGATAAGGCTATAGACGCTCATGGCAGCACAGAAGAGATTCCTGAAGCAAATATTGGACTTACCCATAAACTTGGAGCCAAGCACATGTTAGAGCTATTGACCCAATGCTATGTGCAGAGAACTTAGTAGTACCTACTAATATCCTATTACTTGTCAACTAAATCAGAACAGTCCTTCTACTTTTGCGGCTTCAAAAAATTACCCTACTGAGCGATGCAAAAAATTGCTGATTACAACTTTAGCGGAAAGAAAGCAATGGTACGAGTGGATTTCAATGTGCCTTTGACAGAAAGCTTTGAGATAAGCGACGATACCCGTATGCGGGCGGCTTTGCCTACGATTAAAAAAATTACCGATGATGGTGGAGTTGCAATATTGATGTCTCATCTGGGCCGTCCAAAGGAGCGAGAGGAGAAGTTTTCACTAGTACATCTTGTAGCTCATTTAGAAGAGCTAACTGGTAAAACAGTACACTTCGCTAATGATTGTATGGGTGCTCCTGCAAGTGAAGCAGTAGCCAAAGCCCAAATGGGAGATATCGTTTTATTGAACAATACACGCTACCATAAGGAAGAAAAGAAAGGAGATGAAGCCTTTGCCAAAGAGCTTGCGTCGCTGGGCGATGTGTATGTAAATGATGCCTTTGGAACTGCGCACAGAGCACATGCGTCAACTACTGTAATGGCTCAGTTTTTTGGAGAAGAGAAAATGTATGGCTTCCTACTTGAAAATGAAATCAATAGTTTGGAGAAAGCCCTTAACAGCGATGAAAGACCCTTTACGGCTATTATTGGAGGCGCCAAGGTTTCTGATAAAGTAGAAGTAATTAAGAACCTTCTTAACAGAGCTGATAATATATTGGTAGGTGGTGCCATGGCCTACACCTTTATGGCTGCCAAAGGTGGAAACGTGGGTAAGTCATTGGTTGAAGAAGATAAATATGAGTTGGCACGTACCCTGATTGCCGAAGCTGAATCTAAAGGTGTGCGCTTATTGCTCCCAACTGACTCAAAAGTGGCAACAGACTTCAATAACGACGCTCCGGCTTCATACCAGGCAAGTGATGCCATTAGCGACGAGAACATGGGCCTGGATATTGGAGCAGATGCCATTAAGGCCTATACTGAAGTAATAGAGCAGAGCAAGGTGGTAATCTGGAACGGACCTATGGGGGTATTTGAGTTTGAAAACTTTGCCCACGGAACCAAAGCAGTAGCAGAAGCATGTGCCAGAGCTACGCAGGAGTCGGATGCCTTTACACTTATCGGTGGAGGCGATTCAGTGGCTGCCATCAACAAATTTGATTTGCCGGAGCAAGTGAGCTATGTATCTACCGGAGGTGGTGCTATGCTAGAGTACCTGGAGGGAAAAACACTTCCTGGTGTTGCTGCCATTAGAGATTAAGAGTAAGTAATACAAACCTAAAGCCCCAAACGGACCTTTCGTTTGGGGCTTTTTTATGCCTTTCTGTTCCGACAAAGAGCCTCTTTGCAGTACTTGTATAATTCCATTCTTAAGAGCATGTTAAGGGAGTCCGCAACTGCCTTTTGTTACTTAACGAAAGCTTTTAAAACGTGTAGGCTCACTTAATCCTTAGCTAAAAAAAGGCCTTTTGACCAAAAGCACCTTTGCCGGAAATTAAAGAGTCAAAAATGATTAGAAGATTACTTATGATCGCGTGCGTTGCGTTAACGGCGTTTTGGGCATCTGCCCAGGTACCTGTTTTAAAGTACCTGTCGAGCTTTCATACCAATTTGTTTGATGAAAGTGCAGCTGAGATTGTTGTATATGATGAAGACAACAAGCAGCTCTATTTCACTAATGCCGATGCGAATGCTGTTACCGTTTTAAATTTCTCAAACCCTGAGAACCTAAGCGAAGTGACAAGCATTGATTGCGAACCTTATGGCGATGGGATTAATAGTGTGAGTTATAGTTCAGGTTATATAGCGGTGGCCGTGCAAGGTGAAGAGGCCGACGACCATGGTAGCGTAGTGTTCTTTGACTCAAAGGGAGCTTTTGTGGCCAAAGTGGAAGTGGGTTTCCTGCCCGATATGCTCACCTTTACTCCAGATGGAAACAAAGTAGTAGTGGCCTGTGAGGGCGAACCAAGTGACGATTATAGAGTTGACCCTAAGGGTTCAATTAGTGTTATAGATGTATCCGGTGGAATTGCTGCTGTAGATCAGGGCGATGTTACCGATCTCGATTTTATGTCCTTCAACAGTGCTGTACCGGGAGGAGTAAGAGTTTTCGGCCCTACCACCTATTGGAAAGATGATTTTGAAGCGGTTGACGATTCCATAGAGCGATATACCGTTATTGACTACGGTGCCACCGATATGTTGTTCTATGATGATTTTGAAAACACAACCAATGAACTTGGCAATTTTGATACACTAAGCAGAAAAAGTGATAAAAACTGGGTATATGCCGATCGTGATGGGGACCATTATGCTGAGATCAATGGTTTTGGCGGCAATAAGGGAAGTGAAGACTGGTTGATAACTCCAGCAGTAGATAAAGGCACTTATGAGAACCTGTGGTTGTCTTTTGAGTACATTAAAAGGTATGATGGAGATGGGCTTAGTGTTTGGGTATCTTCAGATTATGACGGTAAGGGAACACCAGAAAACGCTACCTGGAGCGATGTAACTGATGAGGTTGAATGGACAGATGGAAGCAGTTGGGATCCAGAAGAAACCGGAGGGGTAGACATTACCGAGTATGCGGGAAGCACTACTTATGTGGCTTTTAAATACGAATCCACTAGTGGCGCAGCAGGTGGTGGTTCTCTATTTAGAATTGACAACATTGCTCTTATTGGAATGAAAGAATACAAGGGGCAGGGGTTTTACTTTGATGACTACAACGGTGATCACTTTTTAGAAGCAAATGGCTACAACGGTGATAGCTTAAGCAACTCATGGTGCATTACTCCTGAAATGAACCTAGCACATTTCAATGGAGCCAACCTAAGCTTTACTTCTTCAATGAACTATAGTGGTGGTACAATGGAATTGCTAATATCCAACGACTATAACGGAGGTCCCGATCCAGCATCGGCTACCTGGGATACTCTTACGGGGATGGCAGCCTTATCCACTGGTGGTTTCAATGAAGTACCTTCTGGTGATATTGATATCTCGGCCTGGGCCGGTGAATCAGTGTACATCGCCTTCCACTTCACAGGTGCTCCTGGTTCAGGTGGGTCAAGAACATGGCAACTTGATGATTTTAAACTCGAAGCCAAGGAGCTTTCTGCAGCTCACAACTTTGAACCTGAGTATGTAGCCATATCAGATGATTCAAAATCTGCCTTTGTTACCCTACAGGAAAACAACGCACTAGCTGTGGTAGATCTTGATAAACTGGAAATTTCAGCATTAATGGCTTTGGGTACTAAAGACCATAGCATTGCCGGAAACGGAATGGATGCCTCAAATAAGGATAAGAAAATAAATATTGCCACATGGCCCACTCAGGGCTATTACATGCCAGATGCCATCAAGTTCGCCTCCATTGATGGAAGCCCTTATTTATTTAGTGCCAATGAAGGAGATGCACGCGATTACTGGTTTGATGTAGACAGCGAGTCAGAGTGCTACTTTATGGGGGGCCTTGAGTACGATGATGGAGAATGTATGGCATACAGTGAAGAGACTCGTGTAGAAGACCTTAAACTAGATGAAACTGCATTCCCCAACGCTGCGAACCTGCAATTGGAAGAGAACCTGGGAAGGCTAAAAACTACCATTGCCAATGGAGACACTGATAGTGATGGAGACCATGACGTCATATACTCATACGGTGCCCGTTCATTCACCATCTGGAATCCCTTAACTGCCTCGGTGGTATTTGATAGTGGAGATGAGTTTGAGCAAAAAACAGCTGAACTTTTCCCTGATGGTTTCAATGCTACCAACGATGAAAACGGTTTTGATGACAGGTCTGATGACAAAGGGGGCGAACCAGAAGCTATAACTGTGGCCGAGTACGCAGACTCAGCTTATGCCTTTATTGGCCTTGAAAGAATGGGAGGTTTATTTGTTTACAATGTGGATGATCCGGCGAATGCCTCTTTTGTGCAGTACACGAACAACCGAGATTTTTCTGATACTGTAGACATTGAGAAGCCCTGGGCCGGAGACTTAGGGCCTGAGTGCATCATTTACATAAAAGGAGAAGGAGATTATGACTATGTAGTTGTGGCCAATGAAGTGAGCGGTTCTATTTCCGTGTATGAATTCGGCGATTTTACCAACTCAGTAGACATTGTTTCGGCCACTGATAGCTGGAACCTTTACCCAAACCCTGTTACTCAGAATATTCTAAGGTCAAATAAAGTGGATAACTACAAGGTGTTTGATATGAGCGGCAGAGTAGTGAAAACCGCTTTCAATACCAAGTATATTAACCTGGAGGCTCTTGAAGCGGGAACTTATATGATAAAAGACTCAAACGGAGCAGGTAAAATGATTATGAAACATTGATCCTCGATCAATCTAATCTCTATCATTTCTATGGCCCCTATCGATATCGATGGGGGCTTTTTATTGGAATTCAATGGTAGTATTGGGCAATTTGCTTCTCAACCAGTCTACCGCCTCGTAGCTCAGGTCGTTACCTGTAAGATTAAGGTACTCAAGTCTTTTGAGTTTAGCCAGTCCTTTAGGTAGCTTTTCAAGCTTATTGTCAGATAAGTCCAGTTTTCTCAACTTTTTCATGCTTCCTATTTGGCTAGGAATTTCCTTGATATTGTTGTTCGACAAATTGAGCGTGTTTAATGAGCGCATTCTAAAAAAGTTGGTAGGAAGAACCCTCAAATGGTTATTGCTCAAATCAAGCTGCTCTAGTTCTTTGTAGTAAAAATTATTGGGTAAGGTGCGAATCTCGTTATCTGCCAAACTCAGGTATTTCAAGCTTCTGCATTTCAGTAAACTTTTTGGAACTGAGTCAATGAGGTTATCACTGAGATCAAGTCTCTGTAAAATTTTCAGTGAAGCAAAATAGGGCGATACTTCCTTGAGCCTGTTGCCTTTTAAATCAAGCATTTCCAGGTAAGGAAGTTTAAAAACCGCCTTGTTAACTCTGGAAATATTGTTGTAGCTAAGGTCTACAGATTTGAGTCTTCCATAGTTTTTTACTCTTCTGGGCACTCTTTTGTACCCAAGTCCAGAGAGGCTCAGGTTTACAATTTGCTTGGGGTTTTTCCTGGCTTCCTTTAGACTCTTGAATACCTTTTCTTCAAAATAGCCGGCAGGATACATGTTGGTAAACTTGTTGCACGGCACCTTTGAAACATTTACGGAATCGCTAATAGAATCTGGTATTATCACCTTCCCATTCCTTCCCAAAGTAAGGTTTTTGATGTCACTGCTTATGGTGTGGATTGAGCCTCCTGTAGCTGCCGCAATGTGCAGGTATTGAGGATTTATCTGTTTTCTTCTTCCCAGCCCACAAAGCACAATATGTATAGGTACGTCTATTGAGTCTAACAAATTGATGTCGCGCACACAAGCACCATTGTCAGCTATGAGTACTACGTCTCCATGATCTGGAAACTGCTTGATCCCGGCAATAACAGCTTCAAGATCGTTTTCCTGAATGTCGCCACCCCCACCTTGAAGCATAACGTACCGATACAGGTCAAGCGTGCCTTTTAGTTTTGAAGCCTGGCTGTGGTAAATCCCCCCTGTGCTTCCTACCACCTTGTCATAATTCAGCTTGTGGTCTCCATCATTAAACAATGTTATGTAGGCGATATTGGACTTTTTATAGTGCAACGAATGCCAAAGAAGTACGTGTGCTCCATAGCGGTACATACTTCCCGTCCAGTCGGCTACAATCAGGGCATTTTCCCATTCATTTCGATTAAGAACCTCCAGTACTGTATTATCACTACGGCCGAAACTGTTGTACTTGATAAAGGTTTCTATGTGGGTTTTACTTTCAAGCAAATAAGTGTCCAGGTTGGCGGTGTCTACTTCATCAACTGACTCCTGTATTTTGGACTGGTAATAGTCCAGCAACACTTCTCTGCGTTCTACTTCAGTTTTTCCATTTAACTCTTTCTTTACTTCTGGCGGGAGCTCAGAAAAAGTAGCCAGACTAGTGGTTACGCTCATTTTGGCAAAGGGGGAAGAAGTATCAGACTTATTTTGTTGTTCTTCTTCAGTAGCTATTTCAGAGAAGTGTGTAGGAACCTCGTAGTGAATAACAATGCCGTGGAATAGTTCTCTAACACGCTCTTCAGAAGGGCAGTTAGTCTGTAGTACAATCCGCCATTGCAAGTGATTAGAGTTAAGACTGGAATCAATGTCAAAAAGCCGCTTGAGCCTATTGCAAAGAAGTGGATACTTCATGTTGTATGATCCATCAAGTATTGGAAACTTGGAGAATACCACGTCTACCTGTTTGGGTATCAGCGAATCTTTAACGCTTAACCATGAAGAAGGATCAGGGTAGGAAGAGCTGTTAAGGCCATTGGCAATGAAAATGCGACCTAAGCCTGTATCAACTTCATATGTTTCTACTTCATCAACTTTTATGCTTTGTACAATTTCAGGGCCATAATCAGTTGGTGAGCTTAGTCTTTGGTAGTCAAATTGCTTTTGCCCCAATACATAATTCGTTGTGCCAAATAGCAGAACGAACAAGAAGAAATGTCCCTTCAAGTATTTTTTAGTTCGAATTGAGCGTATGAATGTAGGTCAGTTATGCCAAAAAGCATAAGAGCATAACGGACAAAGTATTAATTAATTATGGCCCAACGTCCGGATTTCTTTTTGAGCTTTAGAATCACATGTAAGGATTTACTGGGCTTGGAAATCTCAATTTCACAATGGCTTAGTTTCTCATTTTTTACTTTCATGTGTAAAGGGGCAAGACTTTTAAAGAGTGCATCTTCCTTTGATGCAACTCGTATTTTCCTACAGGTTGATTCTTGCTCCAATTCTTTGGATACAAAGTCATTTTCCTTGAGCACTACATAGCCCATGCCTGAATCATCAAGATAAGCCATATCGACAAACGGAGCTACACGTGCGTCACTAAGACACAAATTAATAATAGCCGTTTTATCGTTCATGCTAAATTCATGGGCAATAAAAATGGAAGAGGAGAGAAGGAGAGCAGCTAGGTGATTCATAGGTTCAATAACGGATTTAGTTCGATGATATTCTATACGCAGTTTTCTATTCGTGTGTTGGACTTCATAATTGGTTATTTCCAATAATCCCTTGAAGACTAGTCATAGAAAGCATAGTATTCCTATCTAAAATGAGGATAATTTGCTAAATGTGTATTACCTCATTATTATTTAAGACTAGTAAATTAAGATGAAAGGTTGCATTGCCTATCGGCAGAGCTAAAAGGAACAAAGATGATCGGGATTCTAATCTTTTCGTAGGGTGCTGAGCAGCTGTTGGTTGGACCGGTAACTCCCCAGCTTCAGGGAGTCAAAGGCATCCATATCGCCCCTTTTTTCAAGCCCCAGTTCATACAGGATACAGTTAATGGCACCTTCACCTTTTGGGTCTCTTAGGTAGGTCGCCATTTTATGATCCCAGCGGGTTGTAGTGACAAGTGGACCTTTTAGAACCTTGCCTTTGAAATAGCAAATAGCGGATTGTGTACCGATTCCGCCACAGTATTCAGTTTCTAAATATCCAATCGGTTCGGAATATGCCGACTCTTTGAGTACATGCTCCACAGATTTGCTCAGGTTTTGAAAGGCATCTGATGACTGTTCCATGCCAATATTTGCCAGTTCATTCATGTCATCCAGCAGCTCATTGGTAAGGGGAATTAAGCTATAACCTAAGTTGATGCTCACTCTTTTTGCATGAAGCCAATCGGCAGCAATTTTTTCTAAAGCAGCGTCTGAACCCACTATGCATTGAATAATATGAGCCATTTTAGCCTGTTTTACTTCTTAGAAATTCCACGAGTTCAATGCCTGCATGGTTAATCTCATCGTTACAGTTCCACACTAACTTGCGATCTGATATTTTCAGTTGACACCGTAACCCATCAATGACCATTCCATTCCAATCGCTGAGTTCGATATTCTCCATGGGCTGGTTGTTCAAAAAAAGTTGTTCTTCCTCACTCAAGCGGATTGTTTTTTCTGAAATGGACAGCCTGTCAAGGTTGTAAATGCCCGTTGCAAACCGTCTTTTATCAAATTCAGCGTTCCAAGTCCTAAGTAGTAGTTCATTTGGTTGGCTGCTTTTTTGCGAAAATGAAAAACCATGAGTTAAAAGTTGACTCATTTCCAAATACTGAAAACTCAACTTCCCTAAACCCTTAGCTTCTGACAACTCCAATTCTATTTGATTTCTGAAGATTAATCTATCACTGGTAAACCGCTCCATACTTTCCTTTTAATCAATTTCAGATTAGATACGTATTTCGGCCGCATATTGCTCTTCTATTAAACAGTGCTCAGATAAACTATTTCTGTTGTTTTTTACCCCTCTCATAATCTTGTAAATATCATGAACTGCCAGGCAATTTTCCGAATTGATTTGGTACACGGTTGGTTTAGAAGGTAGCCGAGGTTATTACTAGTAGTTTGAAAAAGAATTTACAAGTGACAAAAAAGCCCCTTTACCATAAGCAAAGGGGCTCAATTTTATTTGAAGTTATGACCTACTTACTTCACCAAGGTCATTTCGTCAATCAAATGACCTGCTCCTGCATACTTGTCAATAACAAATAATACGTATCTGATGTCAACAGAAATGGTACGAACGTATTCGTCTTGCCATTTCAAATCACTCATCATACTTTCCCAGTTTCCGTCAAAAGCAATTCCTATAAGCTCGCCGTTTCCATTAATCACCGGTGAACCTGAGTTACCACCAGTGATGTCAGTATTGTGTAGAAAACAAACGGGTAACTTTCCATCTTCAGCATAAGGTCCAAAGTCTCCATCTTGTATCAGTTGCTTAAGCTTGGGTTCTACATGGAACTCATCATCGTTAGGAATTTCCTTCTTCAAAATGCCTTGTGCCCAGGTTTGCGTAGCATACGGCTTTCCTTCCCATGATTTGTAGTTCATTACCTGACCATAGGTTAATCGCATGGTGAAGTTGGCATCCGGGTAGAAGTGCTTATCAGGATTCATTTCCATAATTCCTTTAAAGTACAGTTCCCTGCTCTCGTCCACCACATCGTTGGCATCCCCCATTTCTGCGATTACATAAGTTCTGTAGGCAGTAACAACAGAGCGGATATAGTTTACCAATGGATCTTTGTCAAGCTTTTTGAATTTAGGCTTCTCAAGGAATTTCTTCATTTTGGCTTCGTCGCCCAGCATACTCTTTTTAAGCACTGCCGTGGCATAGGCCATTGAGCGTTCCTTCATGTTTGCTCCTTTTGCTTTGGTCCACAACTTAGAGTTAAACAAATCAGGACGCTTATCAGCTGGAAGCTCATAGAGCATTCTTATAGCCATGGCCAAAATCTTTCTGTCTGTATTTAAGTCGTACTCCTTAAATGATTCGCCAAGACCTTCAAGGTTTCCTTTGATCATGTCTTCATTAGGGCCGGCTTTTACATCTCTTGACCACATGGCATGCAGCCTGTACATAGAGAAGCCTCTGTTTACAAATGCCGGAGCAAAACCAGCCATGTTGTACACGTAATTGTACTTAGAGGGGTAAGATCTCTTTTTAACAGCACTTTCAATGTCGTTCAATACAGTACCATACTCTGCGGTGCGGTCTTTGTCTTTCTTTACCCATTTTTGAAAAGCTTTTTCTTCTTTGGCTTTTTCTGCGGCAAGGTTGAATTTTTCAAGACTTCTAATGTTTCCCTGGAAGTACTTGTAAGTGTTGTTTAGAGAAGCATAATTGGAAGCCAATTTAATTTTAACGGCTTCATCCTTGTCCATTTCTTCTTTCATAAGACTTAGACGCTCGCCCATAATTTTTACAATGGCAGGTCCCAGAATTTCTTGTTGCTCAGTTACCTCATATGAAGTAAAGTAACGATCAGTACTTCCAGGATATCCCATAATCATAGTGAAGTCACCATCTTTCACACCTTTTACTGAAACAGGTAAAGAGTGCTTGGGTACGTAAGGAACATTATCTACAGAGTAGTCTGCAGGTTCGTTTTCAGTATTTGAGTAGATACGCAACATAGAGAAATCGCCTGTGTGCCTTGGCCACATCCAGTTATCGGTATCGCCACCAAACTTTCCAATAGACGACGGGGGAGCACCTACTAGCCTAATATCTCTAAAGGTTTCATAAACAAACAGGTAATAGCCATTGCCATCAAACATGCTCTTTACTTCGGCTCTGTATCCCGTACCTTCGGTAGCTTTATCAGTAAGCCCACTAATGGCTTCTCTTACTGATTCGGGATCGTCCTTTTTAGCTTTCATAACCTGGCTGGTAACGTCTTCAACGCGTACCAAAAAGGTCACTGTAAGGCCAGGAACATTAAGCTCTGCGTCCTTGCTCATTGCCCAAAAACCATTCTTTAGGTAGTTGTGCTCTACGGTACTATGCTCTTGGATAGCATCATATGCACAGTGATGGTTGGTAAACAGGAGTCCTTGGTCGGACACCACTTCGGCGGTACAAAAGCCTCCTAATTGAACAATAGCATCTTTTACACTGCTCGTATTAATAGAATAGATCTGCTCTGGGGTAAGTTTCAGCCCAAGGCGTTTCATTTCTTCATAGTTGTAATCGTTCAAAAGGAGTGGTAACCACATTCCTTCGTCAGCTTTGGCCTTGAAAGAAGCACTCACAGCTATAAGAGTAGCTACGATTACATAAAACATTCTTTTCATCAAATCCAACATTTTATTTCGGTGGCGCAAATTAACTCCTTTTAACCAGTACTTAACCGCTTTCGGACGAGAGGCCAATGGCTGCAACGAGCGGCAAGGGCTCTCAGCGCGATTTTTTCCAAATGAGAGGTAAAGCTTCCAAAAAGCCTAAATCATCTCAATTGAGCTGGGGCATGTTTTATTTTTGAAAACGATGAAACACCTTCTATTACTCTTAGCTCTACTGGGAACCACATGTGCGCTGGCACAGGAAGAACCCTATTATATGGACTTGGAAGAAGTGAAGCTGAGTTCATTTGAGGGTTTACATTCTGGGGTTGGTATTAAATGGAAGGAGTATTGGCTCTTTATTGGTGGTAGAACCAATGGCTTGCATGGGTTTAGGCCTCCTTTGGCTTTTCCGTCGCGAAGTGTTCACGATAAAATAGTGCTTATTGATCCTGAGAAGGATCAGCGCTGGGAGCAATCTATGACCGACTGGGCAGATGTGTTGAGAGAACCGCTTAGCTCCAGCAATATGCAATATGCCGTAAAAGGTGATCAGTTGCTGATTTCAGGAGGGTATGGCTGGCAAGAATCGTTTGACGACTTTACTACTTTTCCCAGCCTCTGTTTTGTGAGTATTCCTAAACTTATAGAGAAGTTAAAAGCCAATGAAAGTGCTGAGTCATTATTTACTCAGGTAACTGATAAAGCTTTTGCCGTATGTGGAGGCAATATGGGTTTTCTTGGAGATACGTGTATACTGGCATTTGGGCATGAGTTTATTGGTCATTATTCCAGGCACAACAATGGTTTTTTTAGTCAAGAGTATACCAACGAAGTGAGGCGCTTCATGTTTGATGAAAAGGCCGATCCTCAAATAAAACTTCTTACTCCTCTTAGAGATACTCTCAATTTTCATCGTCGTGATTACAATTTGGTACCGCAAATGCAGGGAGAGAAACTCTATTACACGGCCTATTCCGGAGTATTTCAATACGATGTGAATTTGCCCTTTTACCATCCAGTGGAGTTACATGTAGATCAGAAAGTAGAACTGCCTGAATTTCAACAGAAATATGCACATTACCACAGTGCAGTGTTACCTGTTTACGACAAGAGCAACTCCAGGATGCACACCTATTTTTTTGGTGGAATGGCTGAGTATTATATTGATTCTTCTTCAGGCCAAGAAGTGCATGATACCCTGGTGCCCTTTGTAAAAACTGTGAGTCGGGTTAGCAGAGGGAGTAACGGATATTCAGAAAGTGTGTTGGCCAACAGAATGCCCTTGTTTATGGGGAGTAACATGTGGTTTTTTCCAGCTGACGGCATTGGCTATTACAATGGCAAAGTTTTAAATGCCAGCTATATCAAAGGCAGAACTTTGGTAGGATATCTGGTAGGGGGCATTACCAGCCCTTATGACAACATCAATCTGGTAGACCCTTCTATTAGTGTGGCCAACAAGAGAGTCTATAAAGTTTACCTAAGTGATATTCCTCTGTTAACAAAGTTGAAGCAGTCCGCCGGAATTGAGCTTAATGTACATCCCAACCCTTCTTCCGGACAGTTCTTTTTAAGTCTTGCCCCTGGTGCTGGCAAAGAATTTTTGTTTGAAGTTTTAGACCTTCAGGGCCGGGTACTGAAAACCTGGACAGGAATAGGGGAAAAGACGCTTATTTGGGCACCGGGCTCCTTAAAGAAGGGAACATATATTGCCAGGGCAACAGTAAATGGAAGTGTTACTGAGAAAAAGCTTATTTGGGAATAACTATTGACTAAATACCTGTGGGTTTGCCATTCAGGCTTACTGAGTTCTTTTCCTTCCAGTACTTTTCTACACCTGGTTTACCCCCTTTCTTTTCTACCCAATCGTCAAAGTTGGATCGCTCGCTTACAAAATCCATTTTTGGTACACCGTAGCCACATGATGTTTGCACCAAGTCTATATGTACTTTAAATATTTGCCGAGCTGAAGGATAATCTGGAAAGTGAGAAGAAAGCTGCTCCCATTCATCGTCACGGGGATGGTAGGTTTTAGCTGTACCGTAGCACCTAAGTATCAGAGGAAGTTCATCGAAAGAGCAGAACATAACAGTCATGCGGTTTTGCTCCAATAAGTGAGCGGCTGTCTCGTTTCCGCTTCCCGTAAGGTTAAGCCATAGCAGCGTATTGTGGTCCTGTACCCTCAAGGAGTCAAGACCTTTTGGCGACATGTTTACATGACCATCAGTACCCGCAGTGGCTACGAAAAAGAGTTGTTGCGCTTCAATGAACTCTACCAATTTAGGGTTCAAGGCATCAAGTTTAGCACCCATACTGTACTTCTAGTTCATAGGATCCAGCAAAGGAGCCTGCTCCATTTGTTGGTCAAGCTGTTGTTGTTGCAACACGCGTTGCGAGAGAATGTCGTAGTAAGCCTTGGCATTTTTTTGACCGTATTTTACATAGGCTCTTTGTGCCCAGTCCTGAGCATTTTCCAAGTCGCCTAGTATCTCATAGGCAACCGCTATGTTGTAAGCAGCTCTCCCTTTTACCTTTTCATCAGCAATTGACTTCGTAGCCACTTGCCAGTCAATAATAGCACCTTTCCAGTCGGCTACTTCAGCTTTTCTGGCACCGCGCATAAGGTACTGGTCTTTGGGACGTTTGTATAAGGTTCTGTTCACGGTATAACTGTATGGCGATATTCTTCTGCCATAAGCCAGTCCCGTTTTATAGCTAATGTCGTTAACGGCATTCTGCTTCTGCATGAGCTGTAAAATGGCGGCTTCTACTGACCTTCCTGACGCGCTATAAGTGAACCTGTCAGTCAGTTTTATTTCATCAAGAATAACTCCTGTTTTTACTTCATAGAGTCTGATGTAGGTAAAGACACTGGCAATACCCTGCACTTCATACGTCCGTATAATTTTGGTGGTATCCTCAGGGTCTTTTTTGGTTTTTAGCTCAGCATCTGTGGTTACAAAGTCAGAATCAAATTTATCTATAGCCAACACTGCATCTGCTCCATGCTTGTTGCCAATGTTTCTAATCAAAGAGAGGTCCATTGCCTCTGGAATGTTCTCCAGAAGTTTACCCTTTCCATATCGCTGGGCTTCCTTGGTAAGGGTATACCTACTTGATTGTGCACCTATTTCTTTAATACCAGCAATAAGGTTGAGTATTCCCTCAACGTCCTGGCCAATTCCTTCACCAGTAAGTCCCCCTTCAATAATGTCCCAAGTGCTGTTTTTAGGCGCACTATGGTCTACCACTACAATTGATTGCACCGAGGTAGGAATGTTTACAAGGGCCGGTTGCAAATAGTTTACAGGAACAGTAAGGGTAGAGCAAGCAAAGAAATACATGCAGGTACCCAATAGGAGAGAAAATAGTAGAGTAGTTCTCATGACTTGTAGATTCTGGCGCTAAAATAGAGGACTTCTATGAGCCACCTATCAATGAAATGTTAGCGATTTATTCAAGTATTTCAATGGTAATGCTGGCCACAACATTGTCCCAGGCCATAGCGAGGGCTACGCCGTCTTTGTTTTTATCAAAATCAATTGAAAAGGCCTCTATTTCTTTTTTAGGACTTGACAGACTCATTGGCGCCCTGAGAATGTCATTGGCTTCTTTGTAGAAAAAGGCACCCCATTTATCTGTGTCGCTACTAAGAATAAAAGTCCATTCATTTTCATTGGGTATGGTATAGATAGAATAAACACCGGCTTTTACGTCTTTGCCATTGATGCGCACGTCTTTGTAAAAACGAATTTCAGTGCATTCATTGGCTCCGGTGCGCCATACCTTACCATATTTTACCAGCTTGCCAAAAACTTCACGACCTTTTTTCTGTGGCCTGCCATACACCACCTTAATAAGTGCGTCACCTCCCTTCTTATACAAGGCTATATCGGCTGGACTTTTATCTAGTTCTGGAAAGTTGGTCGCAAGGCTTTCAGCCAGACTAAAGCAAATAATAAGTACTAAAGTGGTATAGGTTCGCATAACGTTTTGGGCTTGGAATAGCTCAAAATTACGAGGCTAGCCAAAAGATGATCCAAAGGAAGGTGACCATTATTGACATAAACACGAAATATACTCCGTAGACTACTGACTTAATGGCTTTTACCACAGCGTTGTCTCCTTCCTTTATGCTAAAAGGAAACTTGTCCTTAAAATTAAATTCTAGTTTTTTTCGGCGTTCTTCCTTTTCAGCAATTTCTTCACGTTCCTTGAGTTGAAGGTACTCACCACAATGAAGGCATTTATCGTCCAGACTACCGGTCCATCCACTCCATGTTTTACAATGCGGACAGAGTTTCTCCTGATTCATTTCCATGCTTTGAAGTGCAAAAATCTTATGAATTATGCAGATAAATCTCTTTTCTTATAACCAAATAGGTACAAAACAAAACCTGGCCCACTTTTCTTTCTACCAATGTTCCATTCGTATTGGGTTCCACCCTCAAGTTTATTCACCAGAGCCCACAATTCATGTTCATGGTAAGTCCTTAGGTTAGAGACTACTCCGTCCCACCAGGTAATAATTGGGAGTATCGGGAAAAGGATTGAGAAGAAGATTCTACCAAGGCTAAAGGGCTTTATAAAAGGGGCTGTAAGTATGATATTAATAGGAGCAAAAATGAACATGAACAATAGACTAAGGGGAGAGCGGTCTTGTAGCTCAAAAATGCCAATAGGTTCTTCCGAGTCTACTGCGTTCTGAAGAATTTGCTGTGCCATTTTAGGCTTCATGTGATGAAAGGAAAGAAACATGGTTCTAAAACCTTTTAAGCGAGAAGGTATGTTTTGAGCATCCACAGGCTGTTCCTCATAATCTATTACTGAGGGAAAACGCTCTTTCATTTTGTAAAAGGCGCTTAGGTTGGGATCAAAATCAGTGAATTTCACTTTGATTTTTTTTCCTTGTTCTTTGAAGTTATTGATGATTTTAGGCCAACCGCCTCCACCACCGGAACCCATGTCTAAAACTTCCTGATTGCTTGAGCGCTCAACGCCCTCTTCCAATATGTCCATCACTGGTCGGTAGGTGTCAAATTGGTTTGCTCCAAACTCTAAAAAGTCAGTTTGGTAATCTCTGAGAATTTTAGGAACCCATTTCTTGTCGCCAAACTCAAACAGATGTACACGTGCCATATCAATTTCTTTGAAACAAAGGTGAATGGCCGGTAGAGGAACGAGTTATCGCAAAGGGATTAGTTTTTATTGGAAACGGATTTTACATCTGTTGGACGTATTCCAAATTGATTCACAAAAGCGTTTGAAAAAGATCCCAGGCTACTGTAGCCAATGTTTTCAGCAACTTCACTAACGCTATGCATGTTTTTTTCAAGCTCCTCTCTGGCCTTTTCCATTCGGTATTCCTGCAAGTACTTGAAAACCGGTTTGCCAAAAGTGGCTTTGAACCCCTGTTTCAACTTAAAGTCATTGAGCCCCACTTTCCTGGCCAGCTCCAATAGAGAGTGTGGTTGGCTGTATTGAGCGCGCAGCAGTTCTTCACACTGTCTTATTTTTTCCAGATCACTGTCCGAAATATGCTGTTGATGTTTGCTCTGCGCAAGGCTTTCCAATAAAAGGCCCATGATCTCTAAAACTTTGCCTTCTATGAAAAACTGCCTGCTCAATCCTTTTAGTTGAATATTGGCCAATTCGTTGAGCAACATTCTTATACGTGTATCAAAGTTTTGAACGAACAGCTTGTGGCCGTCGTCTTCCAAGAGTGTTTTTAAGAAATCCTCTGGCAGTGTATCGGTCTCTTCGCCTACAATTTCCTGAAATTTTTGAGCACTTAAATGAATGGCAAGCGATTGGTATTCTGTACCGACCTTAAACTGAGCCCGGCCATTATGAGGGGTGGTTTTGTAGAATGTGCTCATTCCATCCTTGAAGGCAATAGGGGATTTTTCCTGAGGAACAATAAAGGTGCTTTCACCTTTGGTACAAAAAGTAAAGCCAACAAGATGCGAAGGAAAAGGCGTAATCATTTCCACATCTTTAAGTACGCGCATGTTGCTAATGTTGAGCGTGAAGTCTTGCCTGATAAAAATGTTCTCAATGCTTGCTTCCATTAGTTCATTGCTGCCTTTTAATGAAAACTTAGATAGGAAGAGGTTCTTTTCCGGCATTGCGGGCTCCTGAGCCACCAGCATCTGGTTAATTAAGTCTTGGGCATTCACTACGACCATAAGTCAAAATTAGCAGAAGATGATTTCATGCTATGCTTAGCTTTGAGCATTATGAGACCTTTGTACAAGAAGCTGGGATTAAAAAGTGGTTACGTGGCCGATATTATTGATGGGCCTGAAGAACTTTTTGACCTGCTTCATGACATGCCAGAAGACATTGATTGGGACGATGCATCGGGCAATCTGAATTGGATAATGACCTTTCACCAGGACAGAAGGGCTTTTGAAGAAAAAATTGACGAAGTGCTGCCCCGCCTTACCGAAGATGCTTCCTGGTGGATTTGTTGTAGAAAAGGGCTCCCAAAGTCAGCCACTCGCCTGGGCCGCGATGTAATGCTGGAGTTACTTAACCCTAAAGGCTATGTAGACGTATTGGTATGCTCGGTAAACGATGTATGGAGCTCTTATAAATTCATGAAGAGAAAAGAACTCAGAAAGAAATAGGGCCTTACGGGTATAAAGTTCTACTCACATTCACCCACATGCTCTACCCAAATCCCCTGATTTTCGGCTTTACATTCATTTTCGTAGGTAATACCGTTGCATCCGCAAACTTTTTGACCACCGTCAGGACATTGAATGGAGTTTACCAAATTTCTGTCGGGGCAATCACGTTCAGAATTGCAGGCTGAAAAAATGAAAAGGGAGATTGAAAGAGCAGCTAGCAGCTTCATGGGGTAATTGAATTTCCCTCAAATATACATCTGGAACAAATATTGTAGAACAATTTACGGATAGACGAACAATTGGTGAAATCGTGATGTTCTGCTAATTCCTTATCTAACTTTGTATTGAATAAAAAGTATTTTGAGTAAACACGGAAAAGTCCTGGTAGCCATGAGCGGTGGAATTGATAGCACCGTTACCGCCGTAATGCTTAAAGAGCAAGGCTATGAGGTGATTGGTATTACCATGAAAACATGGGATTATGCCAATTCAGGAGGAAATAAAAAGGAAACAGGTTGCTGCAGCCTGGATTCGATAAATGACGCAAGAGCAATATGTGTTGAACACGATATTCCACATTTCATTTTAGATATCAGAAGTGAGTTTGGTGATTTCGTGATCAACGATTTTGTAAATGAATATCTGTCAGGTAGAACGCCAAATCCATGTGTGTTGTGCAATACGCATATCAAATGGGAAGCCTTAATGAAAAGGGCCAATAATCTTGATTGTGAGTTTATTGCAACAGGGCATTACGCAAACGTGCGAAAGGAAAATGACCGGTTTGTTGTTTCTAAAGGTGCTGATGCCTGGAAAGATCAATCA